>Ga0209589_1005108_pt1 | contig 22417 bp, 10 predicted proteins | sample CowpeawhiteBW_FD_187525 | JGI IMG/M metagenome (GOLD analysis project Ga0209589, IMG submission 187525) | Root nodule microbial communities of legume samples collected from California USA - Cow pea white BW (SPAdes) (version 2) | ecosystem: Host-associated > Plants > Roots > Nodule | place: USA...
CCTAATATATATTTTTATTATTTAAAAAATTTCAAAACATTAAATTTTTTATACATAATTTAAAAAATTAAAAACAAAAAAAAATTCATATAATATAAATAAAAAAAATCAAAAACGTTGGGGGGGCCACGGCTCCCCCCTGTCCCTTCCTGGGTCCGCCACTGTACATGAGTGTGATATGCTGGAAGTCTCATGAAGTATATAACTTTGTGCAAATCTCACCTTACTAGTTGGTTTTGTGAATTTGAGTTAGATTTAAAATTCATTTCTTAACATGATATATACATCTCAAATGTGAAATTAAATATTAATGAGTGGTCTGATTTTTCTATACTTAGTGACACAATAGACTAAACAAATGACAAATCTTGTTAGAATATAACTCTAACTAATTGTTCTAATACAATATTAATAAGTAAACCGAAGAATGAGTGGTGTTCTCATGATAGGTGGAAGGGAAGGTGAAAAACAGAAAAAGAAAACTAAGGAAGAAAAAAAAACTCCACATGTTAACATCAGGCCATGTGTAAAAAGAAAATCGGTGTGATTCACCGTTTATTATGCCAAAATATATTTAATCTAGTTAGACAATAAAATCTATATCCATACATTTTTTAAGTGTAAAGACTTAATAAAATTGTGTTGTATTGTAGAAAAAAAATTAACAAACATGAACACATTTTTTAAGAAATTAACAATTTCAAATTATTTGCACGGCAACCTATAAAATTAATTGTATTAATAAAAGAAAAATTCAAATGACAGGTAATAAAATTTGAATAAGACACTTCGTGAAGTATAAGGTAGTGATTAAAAAAAAAGTTTTTCTTCGTACTAAATATTAAAGATTAGCCGAAAAGATTTATAAGAAAACTGGATAAATATAATAAAGAAAAAAACATAATTTTTCTTTTAATCTCAATTTTGATTTAGATTATTATTTTTTTTTCAATTAAGTCCTAATTTTTAGAAGCAATTAATTGAATCAGTCCCTTCTGGTTACTACTATTTCAACGCACTAATATATATCATGTGTTAGTTTTTTCAAATTTTTAAATTTTTATATTTATTTCAAAAATAAATGTCTACCCTTAACACCTTTAGCGCCATCTGTCATTATTAAACTCAATTCGGTTTTTATATTTATTTCTTATTTAATTTTGTTATATTCTTTTATTGGATCATTATCCTTTTATAAAGTGGGTCTAAATTTATTATTTGTATAGATATTATATTGGTATTTTTATTAAAACTGATTATTTTATTAAGTATTTATGAAATTATTTTTAACTAACTCTGTTTATATTATTGGACTTCATTTAAATAAATTATTTTTAATCTCATAAAAAATACGAATAAATAATATAGTTGTTATAAATACTTAATCTTTAAAATTTTAAAATTTAAAATGAAAATAATTTAAAAAAATTATATTTATTATATAATTAAAAGAATTAAAATATATAATAAATTAACAATAAAAATATCTTTTGAATAATTATTATTATAAAAGTAATTTAACATGTAATTATTTTAATTTATTTAATTAAAGATATTAATTAATTTATTTTAACTTAAAAAATTAAAACACTGATATGATTAAGATAGAAAATTAAATGAATAAAAATATCAGTAGAACCTTCATATAACAAGAAAAGATATTTTTAATTTGGATAGGGATAGTTCAACTTTAAAAAAAAAATTAAATTTGATTAAAAAAATATAGAAATCGAATCGAATATAATATAATAATATTTGATACAAAATTGATTCATGATATTTGAATCGGCAGTCTCTCAACTAGACAAAAACTTTTAAAAATAAAAAATAAAAAAAATTATAAACTTTTATGTGATATGATTTTAGTACTGTTGATATAATATTAATCGAAACGTCTAATTGAAATAATTTTTCAAAAATTAAAACTTAATTAAGAAAAAAAATAAATAATAGAACCTACCTAAAATTTTCGACCAAAATTAAGATAAAAGAACTAATTAAACCTAAAGAAAAAATAGAAATAAAGAACTCAAGAAGAGACAACCAAATGCTGTGACCTTGTGAAGAAGAAATTACTGTAAATTATAGTTTGGTCAAAACTTTCAAGGAAAAAATTGTTGTTGGTTTATATATATATAAAATTAAAGAATATAGTAGACAGAATTAAAGGGCATTGTTATTGTGAAGATGAATGTGTTAGCCGGAAACCCTAGAATCCTACCCTAGTAGCATCAATTAATGTATGGCAGCAAGAAATTAATTTTTTTTTTCTGAGCTCTGGCGTTTGAATATTTTTTTAAGCAGAGCAAATCTCCTGTAATCTCTCATCAATTAAATAATAATGTTGAATAATAAATAATTAAAGTGAAGGTCCCATTAAACAATTAATTTGCAAGTAATGCAAACGTTTTGTTGATGTTTTGCTTAATGGGACAGACTTCTTCAAACTCAATATATTATTGGCACTGCCATTGGAATCCCTATACTGCCCTTTCCCTGTGAAAACCATGAGAAAAAAATATATATGGAAAATGGTTGTGCAGAAGATTGTGTGTTTCAGTGTCTCAATCACATGACCTCAACCAAATTAAATAAGGAATCACCCTCTTTTTGGAATCAACTAAGATGATAAAGAAGAAGAACAATAGGAAGAACAAAAAACTAAAGATAGAAATAAAGTGATGTGAGTTGAGTAGAAAATAAATATTATTATTTAGTGTGGTTTTTTTATTTATTTTAGACCTAACTTTTAATGTTCATTGTATTAATCCATTTATTTTAAAACACTTCTAATTAAAAAAAGTTATATATATATATATATATATATATATATATATATATATATATATATATATATATCTATATATATATATATATATATATATATATATATTCCTTCACTTGTAGTAAAAATTAAAATTAGTTTTTATTCGAAACTTTAATCAAATTTAGTCTCCAAACTTTTAAATATTTAGATTTAGTCATTTTAATTAAATTTTATTAAGTTTATTTGATGTTTAAAATATGTGTTTTATGATAGTATTTAAATTATTTATATCGTTTAACAAATTTCCGCTTCAATGTTAACTAATAAAAGTGTTTAAAACATCAAATAGACATAACAAAATTTAGTTAAAAAAAATTAAATTCATGTATTTCAAAAATTGAAGGACTAAATTGAATAAAAAATTTGAAGAGAGATTAATTCTAATATTCAATGAAAATTACATAACTAAAAATATATTTAGCCAAAAAAAAGATTACATTAACAAATAGTTAAAAAAATGAAGATAATAGTGACAATGATGTAAATGGAAATATAATTGATGTAGTATATGTTTACACGCATTAAGTAGATTTTGGGTGTCCCTTTAAACCAAAAATTAGGGTAATCCTTTTAGTCATTGGTTCATGACCTAAGTTATTGCTTTCCCCTAGTTTTATTATATGGAAAGAGTGATATAACCTTTTCTCAAAACTTTCTATATTATTAATTCAACTTTTATTCATTATTAAAGTTTCTTTCCCCACAGAACAGACAACCGAAGCAAATTCGAACAGCTATAGTTGTTCTTTACAATATGGTTGCGATGTGATACATTATCTTTTTTAATTACTCCACTTGAGCATCTTGAAACCTTATGTGTTCCTAAGTGCCAAGAAAACAAAAAATAAGAGGGAAAACATTTATTATTTATAGTTTATTCCCATGTTTGTAATGCATGCTTTTGAAGGGACCACAAGGTTATATTGGAGAAACCTACTCGTTTATATGTTCTTATTTATTGTATTTGTTTTGTTCTCTGTGTCTTTCATGAAAACCAACATGATGAATTTCTGTATGTAGAGCATGACAGTGCTATTGTACCAAAAATGAGCTTTGACAATGATACAAATTATAAGTATTTATCTATTGCGTGTGAAAAACAAATTAATGTAAGAAATTAAGAAGGAATCTGTGTAATTATTGGAGAAGTTAATTAAGCACATTTACATTGTGCAGTGTCATCATATTTTATACTATATTTTAAAGTAGCGAGTTGTTGAGCATCCGAAAATGTACGGCATATATTACAATTGTACTTCAAATTTCTTCTAACAATTCTTTTTATTTAGAATCCATTTTATGATGAAGACAGTGGCGAAACTTCCTAACTATTTATAATAATACATATAAATTATCTACCAAAAGAGGAAACATAATTCTATTGGAACCCAAGATATATAATTATCATGAGTGGAAGGTTGTAAGTGAGGTAAATAATAATAATAATAATAATAATAATAATAATAATAATAATAATAATAATAATAAAAGACCAATTTTAATATTTAAAAATTGTTCTTTAATTTTAATATATAAAGAGAGAGAAAGAAAAAAATTATATAATTAGAAGAGGCAAAATGAGTCATGGTCATAGGACTAACTCGTTATTCGGTCAAAACAAAAAAGATTGGATTAAAATTTGCAACCCGTTAACTTATTTTAGTTCAATTTGTCTCGGTCTGTTAGCTTATTTTCTTTTAACTTAACAATTAAAATAAAAGCAATTTAAAATATGTAAATATGTAATAATATTGTAATTAAAATTATTAACGCTTACAAATTAAGTTTCAATTATTAGTTATAATATTTAACATGCAAATATAATAATTAATTTAATTTATCCAATTAAAATCATTAATTAATCCATTAAAGCTTAGAAAATATTTGTATGATTAAAAATATTTTTTATTATTTATTTGGATTAAATATATTTTTGGTCCCTTTAATTTCACTCCAAATTGAACATAGTCAATCTAAGAAATTTTGACCTAATTTAGCCCTCAACTTTAGACATGTGTGAATTTAGTCATTTTAACCAAATTTAGTTAAGTTTATTTAACGTTTCAACTTGAACCACGTATGAAACAACCAAATTTAGTTAAATTTATTTAACGTTTCAACTTGAACCACGTATGAAATATCAACTAAACTTAAATATCTAGGATTAAAATGACTAAATTCACACATTTTTAAAGTTGAGGAACTAAATTGGTCAAACTTCAAAGATGGACTAATTTTAATATTGATTGAAAGTTAAGAAATCAAAAACATATTTAACCTTATATATATATATATATATATATATATATATATATAAAAAAATTTTTAAATTAAAAATTAAAAAAAAAAATTGTGGGTCAGCACACTAGGTATCTATTGGTTAGTTGGTGTTATCCTCAACTGTGGCTTCAAAATATAGTGATGTTGATACTTTAAAAAACTTTTTAACATATTTTAAATCATCAAAATAAATGTCCATAAATGTATTTTAAAAATACAGCAAAGAACTAGTACAGAACACAGCAAAGAATCCAAATGTGCACACTAGCTCACATTGTGGTAGGACGGGTTACCATTTCTGCCTTGTATTTTGATTGCAGGTGAGTCTGGCTCTGCTCATGTTTGGTGAGCTAAAGGTAAAGAGGGCCAAAATGAAAATGATTGACCCGTTTTGCACCCTACTTATGATAAAATTTTGGTGTATTATTTATCATTTTATTTATTCAATTTAGATTTAATTAAATGTTAAGCCTCTCATAAGAATAATCTTTTTTTTTATAAAGTAGTAAAATTTACAATAGATAAAGATTTATAATAAATTTATTTTGTACTAAAAATGTTAATATTTCATAGAGTAAACTTTTTTAATACAAAAAATTAAAAATACTTAAATTTATGAGAAATTTAAAATTTAATTAAGTATTTTTTTTACATATAAATACGGGTAAACAATCGATAATGATGCAAAGTAACTATTTAACGACAAAATTTTAATAAAAAGATCTAAATTGAAAAATATAAAAATAATCATGTAATAATAAGTAATACTCAATCGTGTGTATATATATATATATATATATATATATATATATATATATATATATATATATATATATATTTTATATATATATATATATATATATATATATATATATATATATATATATATATATATATATATTATGTATATATATATATATATATTATGTATGTATATCTAATTTTATGAGTAATTATGTATAATGAAAGATAAAAGTATATATGAGCGTGTAATTTTATAATAAAAATTCGAATTTTATTTTAATAGATTGTAGAAAATAAATATGTATTAAAAATGTATTATTTTAATTTATTAAAGTTTAAAATTAAATTGAAATAAAAAATTAGAAAGAAAAAGAGATTAATTTAAATTTATGAATATATAGATTAAAAAAAGCGGCTTTTAAAAAGCAAGGGAGAAATTATTGGTGTCCCCTTTAACAGTGTTCAACGTCCTTTGTTGCTTACTATAAGTAAATTTTAATTTGAGTTCCCAAATTTTATGAAGACAAAAATGGGTCCATTGAAGAGTTTGTCTTTTAGTGACTTGAAAATGGTTCTCTAATGATATTCTCATAATTGTAAAATATTAATGTTTAGTACACAGAAAACACACGAATTCAGTAAAAAAAAAAAGAAGAAGTGGAAATGAATGATTATGAGTTCCTGGTATCAATAATTCTCTGTAATATTTGTCTCTTTCACACAAAGATGCTTTACAGCAATGGCGTTTGATAAGATATATCTTTTATTATATAAATGCAGCCGTTAAGGTAACAGTGAAAGAAAACCCACGTTTTGCATAAGAAATAATATAGTCATTTTCAGCTAGCTGTTCACACACAACACAGAAATGGTTAAATTTTGGATCTGAAACCTTTTAATCATTTCTAACCATGAAACGTCAAGACTGATCCAAGAGAAGAAGATGTGTACTTGGAAATGAATCTTGGAATATAAAATAGTTCAAATCAAACAAATAAAGTTATATTTTTACAATTATTTTATTCAAACATGAATTTTAATTTAAATATATTGTCAATTTTGAATACTAAAGAAAACGCATCAACAAAATGAAATATTTTCAAAATTATTTGTATAGAATACGTTTAATTAAAAAAATACAATTTAAAATGTTCAAATAATTTAAATTTAAAAATGTTCTTAATCAAAGTTAATTACAAGGTACAAAATAGGTGAACACAAATGATTTTGTGGTGGGTGGTGCAACCTACTACACTCCTAGATAACATGTAATTTTCTTCTTCATAATCATTTATATATAGTCACGAATAAGTTTTAAAGAGGTCATTAACATTATTTTTTTTCGAAATTTTACATTGTTTAGAAATAAGATAATTTTATAATATATATATATATATATATATATATATATATAAATAATTTTAAATCTCATTTTATTATAAATTGATTTTGTGGGATTGAATTAAACTAAAATTCATTTCTTAATAATTCACACCTGAAGTAGCTAAAAATTAACATTTGAAATTTTGTTACTATACCCACTACTAGAAATTCTCATATTACATAGGATTTTTCTTGCAAATTTGATAAAAACTTTTCCAAGAAAAGACTTATTTCTACTATTTTGTTTAAGAATTTTAATTGGCAAATAATTCCTTCGTGAGTAATCATTTCCTACCAAATTATAAAATTTGCAAGTATTTCCTACAAAATTTGTTGCAAAAAGTATTTTATACAAAATATTTTGCAAAAAAATTGGTAGCAATTTCTTGCAATTTTTTTTGCTCAACAAAATTTGTAAGTATTTACGAAAAAATTTTTAAAACAAAATTGACAAGAAATATGAATTTTTTTTAGTAATGATTCAAGTATAATTATGTCAAAGTAAAATTTTCTTCTGCATCTGCTTTACCTTGTTTAAAGACAATTTTATTTCTATAAATTCATGTTTTATATAGTTGATATCCATGCATTCTTCCATAATTTATTTTCCTTTTACTATTAAATGTTCGTGTTGAAGAATATTTGTTGGATATATTCTCTATCTTCCATAAGGTCAAAATCTTTGTTGGAGAACAATGTCTTTGTTGGATATACTCTCTATCTTCCATAAGGTCAAAGTCTTTGTTGGAGTTCTGTACACTGATGGCAAATAATGGTATGATGGAATAACAACATTGAAGAAAACTATATTGTTCCACCAAATCATGTGTATTGTCTTACGAATTCAATCTAGATTAAAGTTTCCATCATTTGGTCTCCATCATGATATACATTTTGCATGTGCACTCATCAAAATTCCTAGACATACTTGAATTCTATTGCTTCCACAACACAATTGAGCCATTCAACTACTTCCACCAACTAGGTCAAATTTGCATTTTTTTCCCCTCTTAGTTTTCTAAAATTAACCATTAATCTATAAATGATTTAATAATATTTATATTCTGCTCCTTAATTTGCTTCTCAAAAGTTTCATTATGGGTCCTCCACAAATTGAGTTTTGTCATATCTATGTTTCTTCCCCACCAAATAAACTTTTCAGCCTCATAAGCATCTATGTGTTCTGTCAGATTATTGTAGTAGCATAGTATGTTGTTGGTGCTTACTCAAGCTCTATTTCCTTTCCAAAAATGTTGCTTAGATGTTGTTCGAAGGCCCCTATGATATATATTTTATGCTCAATGTCTAGGGAAGTCTTAGCTTTTGTACATAAAAGTTTTATCGTTGTTTTGACAGGTTTTGGAGATGCATTGCATCTTTCTCTCATCTTTTTAGCATCTTTCTCTCATCTTTTTGTAAATGGGTTAAAACACCCCTCAAATGTTCCATTATTAATTTAATTTAATTATTTGCCGATAAAAGAAGAAAACATCTACATGTGTTAAGTGAAAGAATTGTTAGTTTGAAAATCTATTAGTCTTTAAATTTTTGGGGACATGCATGCTTGTCCAACATAATAGTTGAGATTTAAAAAAAATCTTAAAAAGAAGTTGTTTCTATAAATCTGACTTTTTGTGTATTATTTTTCAACAACTTTTTTATCTTTTACTTTCGTGTATACTCCTTTTCTCATAAAACTATTATTTTTATCCAAACAAATTTAGTTCTTTTAAAACTACTTCTACCAAACATTATTTTATAAGCTATTACTCTCTTCTTGCCCTTATAAAATTAGAACTACAACGATTTCTGAAAATTTGATACTTATTAAATTTTTTGGTCTTTGCAAAAAAATCTAGGATCATAATTATGATAAAACCAAGACTTTTGTGGTTTTCTGTAAGAATATATAACTAAACAATAAGTTGACGATTTAACCTGAAATATTAATGAGCAGTCAACTATGCACGATAAATAATATAAGGAAAAAGATTTTTTTTGACAAATCTATATGTCACCCATCAATTAGATTAATTAAATCGATATTTTTTTTTAAATAATTTATTATGATTCGAAAAAAGTAGAGAAATGTTTGATAAACTTTTTATCAAAGTTTGTTAACAAAAAATTTTTCAAATATCAAAATCACAATATAATATAACGTGATAGGAAAAAAATAGTGAACATATTTAATATTCTGAGAGATGTCTAATTAAATGCTCCCTATTGTCTGTTCTATAACAAAAAAATCAAGAGCTTTGGTCACTTCAGTAAATCAGAAGCACAATAATAATAATATTATAATGAGAAAAAGGGGGGAAATAGTTAAAAGTTATATATATTAACATAAATATGTGTTAATCTGATTTAAAACTTCATAATAATATCAAGTTTCAACTACTCTTTTTTGACCAAAAAAAAAAAATGTATCCCTCTTTTTAAAGCTTAACTTAACCTACCTACCAAAAAAATTGTACCTTCAATCTTAAATAAGGAAAGTAAAATAACACATAGTTGATGATTGTTCACATTCAAAAAGAGAAGAAACACTGTGTCCCACAAAAGAAAAAGGAGTACTGATATGGATGGATTCTAATCTTATGTGAGAAGGATTTCTGAATCCTAGCATATCAGGAAAATGGAAAGTAGTCTCAAACCCTAACAACCAACTACACTTGATTTTCTTGTTTTGGTATCTTCGCCACACCAACAAAAAGCTACCACACACAATCATGAACCTCTCCACTCCAACTCATCAATAGTTTCGTCTTTTCATTTTCAATTTCCTCGTTATTCTCTCTCCACCTTACTTAACCGTGTATCAACATCATCAGATCTTGTATGGTCCTCTGATGCAACATTGATACATGTCGTCAAATGAGAAAGAAGATTAAGCTTGCAATGGATGAAGACAAGAAGTGGATGCATAAGGAAACTGAAAGACAAAGAAGGCAAGAGATGGGGAAACTCTGCAACAACCTCAGATCGCTTCTGCCTTTAGAATATGTTAAGGTAAGCATCTTCCTCGGACAAACAAAACCACTTGTCTTTGAAACTGTTTGTTTCTTTAATTTTCTTTCTGGTTGGTTGTGATTTAAGAGTAATTGAAATTTGAAACACACTACTAGGGAAAACGTTCAACCTCAGATCATGTTCATGAAGCTATGAATTACATCAACCACCTTCAAGATAAGGTAAAGCAATTGCAAGAAAAGAGGGATGCGTTGTTGAAGGTGTCTAATTTGAGTAGCATTGTTCCTGAGAATGAAAGCTCTTGTGCAACTCATCTTCCACCTTTGGTTCTTGTTCATCCTTTCCCTGGTGGCCTTGAGATTATTTGCAGTCATAGCTTCAGGAAAAGTGTGTTTCCCATGTCAAGATTATTGGACATTCTGCATAAAGAAGGACTTAACGTGGTCAACACTACTTCCATCAGAAGAGATGGTAGATTCATACACACCATACAATCAGAGGTACCATGTGTCAATTTATTTTTCATTGAGCGTTATGGTAATAGTTTTGAAACTCATCATTATTGTTTCGTTTTGTATAAACTGATATGAAGGATCCCAACTGTTCTAATATGATTGACACTGATTACTCTGAACTGCAAATAAAGCTTGTGGAGGCATTGTCATCATCTTCAAGTAAGTAGCAGAAGTTACACAACATTCTAGGGTAATGTTTTTTGTTCTTCACACAAGTTTTTTTGTTTGTTTTGTTTTCTGAATATTCAAATAATAGCAGTATGGTTACAATCGTTTAACCATTTGCAGGTTTGCAAGAGACTTTGCCTGAACCTGAAAATTGCTAATATCTTGGGAAAAATTAATAGATTATTTATTCGGATGTTTCTTATTGCATATACCATTAACTTGAGTGATTTGTACAGTAGTGGACCTGTTAAGTTGTACTTTATCTGCCATAATTGTTGGTGCAGTACAAAGTGTAGCTAGTTATTCAATTTCATGAAGGTCATGTACCAAACCAGGAGATACATTGATCTCTTTTTCCATGGAAGTTATCAAATATGGAAAGAGTTGATAATGATGTTCAATGTTTTGTATGCACATTTCTGCATTTAACTCTTATAATTGTCATTTTTTAGTAGCCAAATCATTTTCTTGAAATATGCGGTAGCATTACTTAATGAATTTGGATTTTTGTTGGATTTCTATGTGTTATTTCTATGTTATGTCTTCAAAATATTTTGATTGTCATTGATTTTAAAGATTTTAAATATATTAAAAAAAATTAAAATATCAATATAAAGTATTTAATAGTCAAAATATCATTGTCCCATTTTAAAATCTTGATATTTTCTTCTGCAATCAATTACTAATTAGAACACTATTCATTTCTTTTTCTGGAGTTTCAATAATAACTGCATTTGTTAGAACTGGACTTTAAGTCTTATTCAATTCCACAAAAATAGCTTGTAAGGTGGGGTTTGCACCCCACTTATATATTACGAAATTGTGTTATCTTTAATCGATGTGAGACTTCCAACACGCACCTTCACGCCGAGGTATATAAATCTCATGCGTGAGTCTAGAAACGGTTGATCCGTTAAAAGCCCAATAGCGGGTGGAACAAAAGTTCGCTAAGATAGGCTCTAACATGTCTAGTCAATGTGAGACTTCCAACACACCCTCTCAAGTCGAGGTATATACATCTCGTGCGTGGGTCTAGAAATGGTTGGTTCGTTAACAATCCGATAGCGGGTGGAACAAAAGTTCGCTAGGATAGGCTCTAACATGGCTCTGATATCATGTTAGAAGTGAACTTTAAGCCTAACTCAACATGACAAAACTGACTTATAAGGTGAGGTTTAAGTTGCACATCGACTAGAGATAAGGCAATTTCACACTATATAAGTGGGGTGCAAACCTTATCTTACAAACCAGTGGGGTTAAGTTAGGTTTAAGGTCTACTTCTAACAACATTAGTTATTTGACTGTGATAGTTTAGACAACATATAAATTTGGTTTCAGTTTTGTTACATATCCAGCGCAAAGTCTTTATTTTATGTCAAAATTTTGTTTCTCTCTACTCAGCAGCATCTTCTGTAACAATTATATAGTTCTACGTAGTATCTTTTTCTATCAGGTGACATACAAAAAACACTTTGATCTTTAACGGAAAAGAAGAGAGCATGCCAGATTGTACACTATTTTTCCGATGGAATTGATAGCTTCATTTATATTTCTATACACAAATACCTTAATTCTACAAATGATAATAGACATGAATATTAGTGATGCATCATGAGAATATTCCTTGACTTGAGATGCAGAGTCATAAATGTACATAAAACACAATGTACTAAAGGGCCATACATAATACTGAAAAGAAAAATTGTTTTCAAAGTATATAGATAGTAAATTAAATTAATGTATTATTGAAGTTTACTAGTAATATTTTAAGAATACGGACGCAGGTAACTTCATAGTACTTAATTAGTAAGGAAAAACAAGAGGAAAAGTATATTGCTGAAATATAACAAAACTTAAACTGTTCTGAGAAACTCATGCAGCTCACAAATTGCAAAATAATTGACATTTAATTGAACTGATAAATTGTAATTGAAGATAGGCCAATCTAGCCTTCTGCAATAAATATACTTTTTGCTTAGAGAACCTATGTATGTACATTATTTATGATCATTTAAACCATAAATATGTTGGTCCCTCACTTTCTCTTTATTGCACCTCACTAACAGTTATAAGCATGGTCCAACCAAGATGTTGATGACATAGCTAGGTTTTTTTTTACCCAGTAGTTGTAGGATCTTTGAAGCAGGCAAAGTTTTGTAAACATGGAAGAGTTGAATCTAATAGAACTAACTAATATTTAATATTCTTTAAGAATATTTATATTTAAAGTTTAACTATTTCTCAAACTCAGAAGAGAATATGAAAGCAGAAGAAAAAAGTAAGAGAATAATAATTTGATTTTAGAGTTAGTTTCAAAACCATTTCCATTTAAGTGATTGCGTTCGTGTATATCCTTGGTCCATTATGCGACAAAAAACTTGGTCGGGTATCAAAGCAAACTATATTTAGCAGATATGAACCCAGCATTATCCAATTATTTTATTAATCACAGGAATTATAATCAGAATCATTATAAGCGAAGATTTGACAACTAAGCTAATCTTCGCTGCACTGCTTTAAATGCATTATTATGAACTCATGTCATAAAGTATGATCCAAAATCTACCTAAAGCACACAAACATAATCAACCTTATACGTCTTTATAATTTCTAATTTCCTCCATAATATTGAACTACCTTCATGCGGTCCAAAAGTAAAATTATTTTGCATGAACTTCACTCAATCAGTATTCGATATCCTCCTTCAATTCATTGTATTAAAAAAGCCTGACAAAAGTTATAGTTTTCTCCATGTTGCACTAAAAAACAACCTTAAGTACATAATTGTGTTATTAATTAGTATGGGCGTATCAGATTTTGTTGTGCAGTGTTGCTGGTATGGCGAAAACATAGTGAAATAAATAAATTTGGTCCACAAATCGTGAAAGTGAATCAGAAGCAGGTAGGTAGTCCCTACAGGTCCACTACCATATTAATGGAACAGTGTCTTAGGCCAGGATCAATGTTGTTCCAACCTCCACGTAGATCTTCATTGATTGTGTTTAATTCAACATCATGGAAGAGAAACTGTTCATAAATATGATGTAGGTGGGGATATATACCAAAATAAACAAAGTCCAAAGAATACACTTCTATCAATTCGAATCTTCTTGAAACCTCATTACTTTAATATATGTATATATATGCAGATATGAACGTTGATAAGCATTGTTAAAAGCTAATTTTAGTATTATATAGAGATAAATATCGTAAATAATGTATATTCTTTAATATGATGGTGTTCATGCAAGGTGGAAATACAAAAGCAATGTGCTTTATGACTTGAATACAGTACTTAATGAGTGAAAACTGTTATATGGATGGTGGATGTAATGTAATAAAAGACTCAGTAAAGATTCCCATGTTTTGGTGAAGAATGGTAGGTTAAAAATGGTTAGCCATGATTTTAGTGACCAAATTACTCGTACATTATTAAAAATTCTCGTATTATATATAGTAATTTTTTTATAAATTTGTTAAAAAAATTACTAAAATTTCTCATATTATATAAAATTTTTTTTAAGTTTGTTAAAAAGATTTATAAGAAAAGACTTTTTCTCGTTATTTTTTCTAAAAATTTTAATTTGTAAATAATTTTTTCGTAAATAATTATTTTCTATAAAATTATAAAATTCGTAAGTATTTTTTATAAAATTTGTTACGAAAAATATTTTATATAAAATATTTTACAAAATAATTTATAGCAATTTTTACAATTTTTTTTTATAACAAAATTTATAAATATTTTTTAAAAAAATAATTTCAAAACAAAATTAAAAAAAAAAAAATATAAGTTTCTTAATAGAAGGATTAAAGTATGCATTGTTTATCCCAAAATTGAAAGAGTGTACGTAATTGACAATTACTTTGACTGTTTTTCCAGAGGACATAGCTATTTCTTAGCTGTCAAGGTTAAATCAATCAGAAAGCAATTTATTTGAAGAACGATCACTGATAAAAAAAATTATATTTTATGAGATTTGTTTTACAAAATAATTATGTTACTTGCTAAATTTTTAACATTGGTAATATAAAAATCTCAAGGTTTTCCAGTTTTCCTCTCATTTGTATCATTATATCTACATTTTTTAAAAATATATACTGTATTATAAGTTAATAATATATATGACTTGATTAAGTTAATATATAAGAGAAAAACGCAATAATTGAATGTTAAACTATAAACATAATAAAGAAATAAAAAAATCGTGACAGTTTTATATAAAATATTTTAAAATAGTGGTTATTCCTAAAAAATAAGTTAGTAATTATATTTTTTAGAAAATTAATTGATAATTATATTATAAAATATAAAATGAAAATAAAATTTGTCTAGATAAAAAATTATATTTTTATATATGGATATAAATTATTATTTTTATTATTTATTATTATTATTGGGCTTTAAGTAAGGTGGCTTGTTGACTTATCAGCTCCCATTATCTTTGGACAAAATATAGCTTTTCGTTTGGGCCTCCAAGAGATACTGCACTACAAGGAAAATAGTTCTGGTTCATACACCAATAAACAAATAGTGCAGAAGTAAAATTGACCCAACAATGCTGAAGATAACCCAAAGTGATGCAAGCAACATGATTCAATCCAACTTATATTCAGTTAAATCAGGTAAAATTATAGGTTGTATTTAAAAAAAAGTTGGCAAAATATTTCGTTTTTTGTATATTTAAAAAATCATAACTTCTTTTAAGAATATATATATATATATATATATATATATATATATATATAAAAAAAAATTAAAATAACACTAAACTATTCTTTTAAAAGAAAAAAAAAAACGAAAACGGTTCCATTATTTACAAAACCACCCGTATATGTATTTATTACAATTTTCTGTACTTTCCTTTTTTTTCCTTTTCATCTTAAAAGACTAAAAAACATTACTAATCAGTAAGTCAATCCAATCTGGTCTGATTAATCACGGATTAATCACTTAGTAAGTCAACTCAATTCGGTTCATTAATTAGTGAGCCAAAAAAATTTCAACTTGACCCGGCCCACCGTGGTTTGGTGGATTAAACGGGTTAGCTCACGGGCTCACTTAATTAAAAAAATATTATTTTTTTATTTTATTTTTTTGAGTCAAAACTAGATTATAATTCTAATTAAAATCTAAATAAACTTTAATACAATTCAAATACAAACCAAAATCACAAAAATACAAATTATCTATATGTTGACTAAAAAAATAACCTAACATGATCCAAATACAAAGTCTAACTTAACAAAAAATACTTGTGTGACCCTTTATTTGCAGGTTGGTGACCCAACCCGGCTCACCACGGATTCAACTCGGGTGAGTCGGGTAAAAAATCAACCCGTATTGAAATTTGTAAAAAAATTTTAACTCAACCCGACCCAAACCTGTAATATAATGAGTTGGGTTGGCTCGCGGATTTCAACCTATTTTGACAGCTCTATGTATTAGCTAATCACACATTAACCAAATAAAACAAATTTTCACATGAACTTTCTTGAAGCAGGTGAAAGAGTTTAATTAAATTTAAAACTAAGTGCTAAATGTGGGCTAATAAAATTTGGAATTATAAAGCATTTGTTCTTATTGCATATTTAAGTTGAGAAGAGGCCATAATATTTCTTTTATCGTGAGTTCTTCTCTTGGCCTTTCCCTTTATTGAAACCCAATAGCTGTATTTATAAAACTTCATAGTTGATTCTGCCATTGGTAAACGGACTCCACCTTGCACGTCTTCAACGTCAGCATGATTTTTTTTTTTTATATTGTTCTTGTAGATTTTTGGCGACCAGAAACCAATTGGGATAATAGGACCCTTTAAAGGGTTAACATGTGATGGATCTTTCCGGAGATGATCACCGGAAATATTCAATACTCATGAGCATAAGTTCAACACATATAAAGAATTAACATCACTCTTAACCCAAAATTTAAAATAATAAATTTATAGATCTTGATCCTTATATAGTATTTAATTTTCACATTTTTATGAATGTGATACTTACACTTATACTTGAGTTCTCAAGAACGTGTCTTCAATAATAAAAAGGGGAAATTGAATTTGGAGCAACTAAATTTTGTGACTGTTATAGCTATCAGATAAACGGATGAAGGGACTGGAATGGGTAGAAGAAAGAATATTTTTAATAAAGCTTTGTGTTATCTATCTCTCTATATAATATTATTGATCATTTTTTAAAGATGTTAAATTTGATAATTAAAGTTATAAAATAAACCTTTCATTAGGAGTATCTCTTCTCTAGACAGTGGTTGACTTTTACTTGTGACCCTAATTTACTTTGGCTTTCGTAGGAACCGAAAGCCACTGTTTTCACAATTAATCATATATATTCAACATGTCTCGGACTTTCATAATGTAGATGGGTTAATAAGTTGGCCATGTCTTATATGTTATATAAAAAAATTGAACCAAAAATATTACTATTTTGTTTACGCCTTATCGGTATGGTAAGGGTTTTTATCACAGTTACTTTTGACATTGAGTTTCAATTTCAAAACCAAGACACATATCGACTAAATAAAAAAAAAACAAAAGTACTTTTGGCTTGGGCTATTAAGATAAAGTTTGACATTATGTTTTGATTATACTAATGACTAAAGCTTAATACTTTTAAAATTAAATAAAATTTTAAATCAGAAAGGATATTTGATCTTGGTTATGATTAAAATTAGTGTCAAATATCATTAAGTTTTAATTTGACCTCGACTCTGGTCATAATTGATGTACCCTTAAAACTTAAATTTTATTTATTCACACCTAGTATTAAGTCTCGATTTTGGTCATAATTAAGACTAAATATCTCTTTTACGCTTCAATTTTAGTCTTAACCAAGGTATAAAGTATGCATTTTTTTTAAATACATTACTTTTTTTTTTCCTAATTATTAAACCTGCATAGAATACCGAATAACAAGTGAAGAACCAAACATTATATTTATCAAATCAAAATAAGCCATAATACTTAATGAACTAAATGTACTAAGATGTTATCCTTACAACAAACAAATGTACTAAATATTGTCGTACATTTGTATAATGTATTTTGCACATGCCATCCATAAATACTTAATGAACTTGTCAGGCATTGATGTAAGAATCTTGAATTTTTGCACACAGGACAATAATTTCAATTAGTATATAAAAAGACAAAGTTGCTTATAAGTATTTGATTCAATATAATTATTACTATTTCCCAATTACTTGTAATACAAACACGAACAAGAGCTGACATCCATTCTATTACATAGTAACCATACTCATATAAACCGATTTGTTTATTACACTACGACATGAACGCACAATTATAAATAGTTGAGAAAGTAAAGGAATCAAACAATTCTAATATTGTAGATCAAAATACCAAACCTGGAGAAGGAGCACCATTTTGCCTTAGCAATTGATTTTCCTAACAACATGCTATGTTCAACAATTGAACTATGACAAAAAGAATGTTTTAGGATACACTTATACAACAAAGAAAATTCATAACATTGAATTTATTACTAATTTATTACTTACTTAATATAGTTAGGGAGTGAGTTGTGCAAGGAGCAAAATCGCACCATAATATTATCTTTTATGAAAACCATAATTAATTGTCAATGACATCTACATTCAAAATAACTTTATTGTTGTTTCTTAAAATGATAAATTATAATTACAAATCAACAAACACCACTTATACAACAACATAACGAGAGATAAAATATATTTCTTTTCCTTATTTAAAACATTTGATAATATATGTTTAAATGTGATTAAACTTATTGTGTTCAGGCGGAGTTCTTTGAATCCATGTATCAGAAAAGGAGTGTCAAAATCTCTCATACCATATTTCTTCCTTTTATTAATAATCATGATTACTTTGGTTGGTGGCTTTGTTATTGGAAAATGTCTGTCACGTCACTTATTTTCTCAAATATTAATATGGGGTGGCAAAATTATAATATATAATTAAAAGTGCATATCATTCTGAGTAGATTTTTGTATACTTTAACCTTTCTCGGAAAATTACTCTGAAGACACCTTTCTGGAATTTCAACACCATAATAACACGTAAAGGCCCTTTATCAAAAAAAACAAAAAAATGGGTGTTGATAATTTACAATATAAAAGTAAAAATAATCTTTGTTTTGAAATTGATCTTGTGAGAGGTTTAAACTTCCATTTTAAGAGTATCTTTTTCAATTCCATAATGTGAAAGGGTAAGAGCTAATACTGTGCTTGATCGAGACATTTTGCGAACTGAAAGAAACCAAAAAATTTACAGAATTAAAAATCTTCTTAGTTTACACCAAACATGGAATCTTCTTCCATTGCCAAATTTGCGCCGTTGATAAAAAGTTGGGATGGCAGTGACAGCATCACTTTCCATTGGTGTAAAATTATCCAAATCAAGCTCTAACAGGACCATCAATTTTTCTATACAAGAAGTAACATTGTTGTGATAATTAAGCTCACATTAATTAGTGTTGAGTTGTTTATCCCAAAAGTAATATAAAATGTGTGACAATTCCAATGAAAAAGGAAGCTTAACGAAGGCTAGAAGACAAAGGCATAGGCCAGAACTTAATGCATAAAATATACACAGAATTTGTTTATATTAACCTTAAGAGTCCTTGACTTCCAAGGTAGTCCCTTGTCGATACCATAAACATCTTCTGTCTTCTTTGCATTTGCCGGTTCACATTCTTATGCTTCTTTCTTGCAGGGTTTGAGTTGAGCCTTTCTTTCATTTTGTTTTTAACTTCAACCCCTTCAAACCCTTCCAACTTTCTCTTCTGTCAAACTGAACTAAGATTCTAAAGATTCTTCCTTCAAACAATGAACTTGAAGCAATACTGCTGTTTCCTCTCAGATGAAGGCCAAAGCAAATATCAGTATGGTTTTTATTTATATCTGCTTAATTTTCATGCGTGAATTATCATAATTTTAGTTTTTCAGCTGTTTCTTTTTTTCTTTTTGTTATTGCTAGGAACAAGAACCATAGGGATTATCCATGGGAAACGTACACCTTGAAGGAGTTGCTCAGAGCCACAAACAATTTTCATCAAGATAATAAGATCGGAGAGGGTGGATTTGGAAGTGTTTATTTTGGTCGAACAAGTAAAGGCGTTCAGGCAAAATATTTGAACTTTTCTTTGATTCTATATAAAGTTTAAGCATGGCATTTTTTCTGTTGCATGTCACTGATCTATATATATACTGCATAAAATATGAGGATCTGAATAGATTTTAAAATGTGCAGATTGCAGTGAAGCGATTGAAGACAATGAGTGCTAAAGCAGAAATGGAGTTTGCAGTGGAAGTGGAAGTATTAGGAAGAGTGAGGCATAAGAATTTGTTGGGGTTGAGGGGATTTCATGCAGGTGGAGATGAAAGATTGATTGTGTATGATTACATGCCAAATCATAGCTTGCTCACACATTTGCATGGTCCACTTGCAAAGGAATGTCAGTTAGATTGGACAAGAAGAATGAGCATAGCAATTGGAGCTGCTGAAGGTTTATTGTAAGTTTTGCTTCTGCATATTTTTCTTGCATGGTTTTAAACTGCAATCACACTGAATTCACAAATTGATGTTTGTGGATAAGGTATTTGCACCATGAGTCAACTCCTCACATCATACACAGAGATATAAAAGCGAGTAATGTTCTTCTGGACTCTGAATTCCAAGCCAAGGTTGCTGATTTTGGTTTTGCAAAGCTTGTACCAGATGGAGTGACTCATTTGACCACAAAGGTTAAAGGCACACTGGGATATTTGGCACCAGAATATGCCATGTGGGGAAAAGTTTCTGAGAGTTGTGATGTTTACAGCTTTGGAATTTTACTGTTGGAGATTGTGAGTGCCAAGAAACCCATTGAGAAATTTCCTGGAGGAGTGAAAAGGGACATTGTTCAATGGGCCACACCATTTGTGAACAAAGGTCTCTTCAGCAATATTGCAGATCCAAAATTGAAGGGGAAATTTGATTTGCAGCAGTTGAAAAATGTGATCACAATAGCTCTTAGATGCACTGATAATAGTGCAGATAAGAGGCCTAACATGAAAGAGGTGGTGGATTGGCTCAAGAATGGTGTAGGGAGCACTTAAGAAAAAAGATTACAGAAATGGAGATGATGAAAATCACAAAAACTGTTACTATGATGACACTGATATGAAACAGTCATAGTTAAGAAAGAAAAGTACCAAAGTGATGATGTGTATAAAGTGATATGATTTCTTTGTTTTTTTATTCTGATATTTTATTATGCATCTTTCTGTTTGAGAAATGAGATTTGCATTAATTAAATTTGTGAAAATTGAAGGTATTTGAGTGACACTTTAATGTTTCTCTATAGATGTAGGTGTGGTAAAATCACAGGACTAGGTTTTGTATAGTTTTGTAGTGTAGAATCCGTTGGGGGCTATAACTCTATATTCGCAATTCTATATATGACCTTTTTGATGTTGTTTAGGGGTTTCAACTTCGTATTTATTTTTCTCAGAACGAATCTTGTTGAACGTTTTATGTGTATTTAATATTTATTAGGTGAAAAAGAGGTAGAGAGAGAATATTGGAAAAGATTATAGATCATTATTCTCTGAAATTTTAGAGTGTATTTTTAAAATACGCATTTTTTAAAGTAAAATAAAAAAATAGTAAGACATAAAGATAATGGTAAAAGTGTGAATTATTTTATTTTTATACAAAAAAAAAACAAAAACTGAATGACATTATAAGTATTTACTATTTAAGAGTGAAAGCACAATTTTCTTGTATTCAAACAACTTATGTACCAAGTGTTGTGATATGTAGGAGAAGGAGAGAAACTGGGCCTATGAACTGAAACTGGTGCTGAAAATAGGGGCTGAATTCGAGTATTTCTATTTAGACTCCCATCCTTTGCTAACCGCACTACGCTTTTAGTTCTTGAATTTAAGATGACATTTTTTTATTTCATGGTCGGAAAGTACGTACTTTCTCAAATGTGAAAAGATATAAGGGTATTTTTATACGTACTTTTTAAAATATTCTCTTTACATTTTGGAGTATCCTTTTTATTTTTATGCTCTGAAAATTATTGTGTGAAACGTTAAGAAAATAGAATGTGTTCTAGAAAGAATAATATAGAATGTAAAGAAAGTATTTTAACACCTAAAACTTTTTTTTCGGCTTTGTACATTTTTAAATGAACTTTTGGAAACATATTTTTATATTTTGGTTTAATTATGCCTATGGTCCCCATTTTGGAGTCAAAATCTCAAAATGGTACTCAAATTTTTAAAAGTCTCAAAATGGTCCCTTTTTTTGTTGAAACGTTTGACGTTTGCCCTTGCCGTTAAGTCAACGTTGACGCCGTTAGAGGGAGTGTCACGTGTCAGTTCCTCGATTTTTTGAATTTTTTTTTTGAATTTATTTTTATTTTGAATTTTTTTTTTTGAATTTTTTTAAAAAGATTAAAAAAAATTGCCATGTGTCAAGCTGTCATCATGCCACGTGGCAGTGACAGTAACACGTGTCAG
>Ga0209589_1005112_pt1 | contig 22403 bp, 13 predicted proteins | sample CowpeawhiteBW_FD_187525 | JGI IMG/M metagenome (GOLD analysis project Ga0209589, IMG submission 187525) | Root nodule microbial communities of legume samples collected from California USA - Cow pea white BW (SPAdes) (version 2) | ecosystem: Host-associated > Plants > Roots > Nodule | place: USA...
GCGCATCAGAAGCACTCGATTCATAATAAGATTGGATTGCCTGGGAGATGTAGCCAGAGAGCTGTGGATTTGAGTTCTTGCTTGTTGAATAAAAAAGTTTTTACAAATGTAGCTGAGAACAATATTACAAGTGAAGTTGTCCTCCACTTGACCGGTTTCCTTTTTTTTTAAAAAAAAAAAAATGTCGTCTTTAGTGACGACGGTTTATGTTAATCGAAAAATGAAGTCATTCCTCTAACATGACTTCACTTCTCAGGTTTTTTTTTTTCAAATTTTTCAGTTTTCATTATTTTTCTTTTTTTTCTCTAATTTTCCAGTTATCGTTTTTTTAATGTTACAATTTTATGTATTTTTGTTTAAAACTTTTCACTTCTATTTTTGTTAACGTTGTTGAAAACTGCAAATTTTGAAGAAAAAAAAAACTTGAAAAATGAAGTTGTCATGTTAGAAGACGATTTCACTTTTCAATTAACATAAACTATCATCTCTAAAGACGACATTACTTTTTTTATAAAAAAAAACAGAAACCGGCTGGGTGGATGACGACTTCACCTGTGATGTCGTCCTCCACCATGACGATTTGATTCTATTTGGCAAAAAAAAAAATCCATATTTACAAATTTAACTTTAAACAAACCCTAAAAAAAAAAAAAAAAAAAGCCCATTAATGAACATCATTACATATTCTTCTTTCCTGCATGAAAGAGGGTTTTAAAAGCATTACCATAAAAACATGAGAATACCGAAATGAATTTACAAACTCCTAAAAGGTTTACTCGAGTTGATGACATAACGAACTTCCGTCATCAATATTTCCTAAAACAATTTCACTAAGATTTCCTTTTAAACCACTCTGAAAAGTATATTACAAACTCATAGTTTAACATAAAGTTTACCATTTTTCTAACTAATGCATGTCCATTGTCAAATTTTCCGTAAAAAATTTCGGATTCCACATCACCTTTGGGTGAGTCTCTTCTCCTAACATCCTTTAATTTTTGTTAAAAATTTGATTTTAAATCTAATTCAACTTTACATAAACTTATAAGATGATGTTTGATAATAACTTAATAGCAATTGAAACAATAGATTTAATAAACAACAAATTATTTTAAAATAAATTTTAATTCACGATTCTGATATTATATTAAAATATAAATTTTAAACCTAACTTAAACTTAATAAATCAATTTATAAGGTGAGATATGCGTCAATTTATATTTGTAATTTGACTTTTTAGTTATTGTGAGAGACTTCTAAAAATTTATATATCTTTTTCTATAACGACATGCATCTTATTCTTTTTAGAAGAGATAGAATTTTATGAGGTTGAGTTTATTTTGAGAATTTATGGCTTTGAATTTGAGTTTTGAATATGACAAATGAGTTTGTGTAGTGTATTGTTTCATATTTTGTCTTTATTTAGAACGCTGAGAAAATTTAAAAATAGGAAAAACTAGTTTAATTATAATTTTCAAATGAGATTACGGTTGATATTAGGTAATGTATTTCTAGCCGAGAGCCTTGCATGCTTATATTTTATATACAAATACATTGTTGAAAAAATTTGAGTTTCGAAACCTTCATTGTCATTACATGCGCTTAAAGTTTATCACGTAATAATTTGGACATGTAGCAACACATTTAATTTGAGTTGGTATGGTACCATTTAAAAAGTTAATTTGGTGCTCTCATGTTAATTCCTACGATAATGAAACTTAAGATTATTTGATAATTGTTTTATTGTTTTGCTTAGTGAAGTTGAAATTTGAATGGGTGATGAAAGGATTACAGGAGAGAGGGAAGGAGAGATTAAGCAAAAGCTATGCAGAGAAGAGAAAGAATATTATTGTATATTTGAAGATGAGAGTTACAAAGTTTATATAGGAGTGTATTCATAGCAGTTATGCATAACTGTTTTCACGTAACATCCCCCCTTAAAGTTATGGTGGATTTGATGCCAACCATAAGTTTATCTCTAAAGGAACAAAAGGAGGAAGATGAGAGAGGTTTTGTCAAGATGTCAGCAACTTGGAAACGTGAAGGAAGATGTGTAAGTTGAAGACGTTGTTGTTGAACGTAATCCCGAACGAAATGTAAGTCAAGCTCAAAATGTTTCGAGCTAGAATGTTTAACTGGGTTGGCAGCCAAAAGAACAGCTCCATGATTGTCTGTGTAGAGATGTGGAACCGATGAAGAAACACGAAGCTCAGTAAGCAAAGATTTAATCCAAATGATATCGGTTAGGGCTGCTGCAACACTTCTATATTCTGCTTCAGTACTACTTTTGGACACAACTTTTTGTTTGTTTGAAGTCCAAGAAACCAAGTTTGATCCAATATAAATGCAGTAGCCCGTAGTGGATTTTCTATCATCCAAATCAGTCCCCCAGTCAGAGTCGCTAAAACCACGAATATTGAAATCCCGAGCTGGACGAAGAATGAGTCCATGTGTTGTAGTACCCGCAAGGTAGCGTAGAATCCTTTTAACAGCCTTGAGATGATGCTCTCGCGGATCATGCATAAACTGACATACACGATTAACAGAATAGGCGATCTCAGGACGTGTGATAGTTAGATACTGGAGCGCACCAACTATGGATCGATACAATGGAGCATCAGATACTGACGAAGAACCTTCTTTAATGAGACGGAGAGATGAAACCATAGGAGTGGACTGCGGATTAGCTTCAAGCATTTTGGCTTTGTGTAGAATATCACGTATGTATTTAGACTGACATAGGTGCATGGATCCATCAGATAACCTGGAAACTTCTATCCCAAGGAAATAGTGTAAAGGTCCCAAGTCTTTTAAAGCAAAGTTGAGATGAAGAAGATTGATGAGAGTGCGTATGGCAGATACATCATTACCTGTAATTAAGATATCGTCAACATAAATGAGGACAAAGAGAGTGCAAGTAGAAGACTTTTGAATAAATAATGACGGATCACTTTTCGAAGAAAAGAAACCATGTTGAACTAGAGTAGAGCTGAGTTTTAAGAACCAAGACCGTGGGGCCTGCTTCAGTCCATAAATGGCTTTCATAAGTTTACAAACAAGATGAGAGTTTGAAGAGATAAAACCTGGTGGCTGACTCATGTAAACATGCTCTTGAAGGGTACCGTGCAGAAACGCATTGTTAATATCTACTTGGTGAACCGACCATCGATATGTGATTGCAAGAGTGAGAATGATACGCACTGTTGTATGTTTAACAACAGGACTGAATGTCTCCATATAATCAAGGCCATAAGTTTGGTGAAAACCTTTAGCCACTAAGCGTGCTTTCCTACGTTGTAAAGTCCCATCAGCATTGAACTTATTTTTGAAGACCCATTTGCAGCCAACGATTTTAGCATCAGATGGAGGAGAGACAAGAGTCCATGTGCCAGCTTTAACCAACGCATCATACTCTAGTTGCATAGCTTGGTGCCACTCAGGATGTGACAAAGCATCTTTGACAGTAGATGGTTCATTAATATTTAAATCGATAGATGTATTGTAAATTTTGGGTTTAGATATACCAGCCTTAGAGCGAGTTACCATAGGATGGAGATTTATTGGAGAGGGTGGTGAAAGATCACGTTGAACAGAAGAAGGATCATGAGCCGACATATGAGAAGAATGAGGAGCATCCTCATGAGAATTACCATGATCTTCAGGTGGCAAAGTCAGAGGGGTAGTGGGTAGAGACTCATGAGATGATGTAATAACAGTAAGGGGTAAGTGTGGAGAAGAAAAGGTTATATCACGGTTAGAAGAAGTTATAAAGGGATTTGACGTTGATTTAAAAGGAAAAACATTTTCATTAAAAATAACATGTCTAGAAATGTAACGTTTACCAGTGGGTGACATGCATATATATCCCTTAAAGTGTGGATTATAACCAATAAATAAACATAAAGAAGATCGCATAGTGAGTTTATTGGAGTTATAAGCACGTAACATTGGATAACATGCACAGCCAAAGGTTTTAAGAAAACGGTAATCTGGTGTTTTATTAAAAAGTAATTGATACGGAGAAACATTATTAAGCACAACAGTGGGTAAAAGATTTATAATATAAACAGCCGTAGTGAAAGCTTCACCCCAATATTGCATAGGTAGGGATGAGGTAGCGAGTAAAGATAAACCTACATCTACTATATGCCTGTGTTTTCTTTCGATGGACCCGTTTTGTTCATGGGTGTAAGCACATGTCAAACGATGGAAAATACCAAAATCACGTAAAGTAGGGGCAAAACATAAGAACTCCTTGTCATTGTCAGTTTGAATACATTTGAGTTTATAACCCGTTTGTTTTTCAGAGAATATTTTAAAAATTTTGAAAATAGATAAAGCTTGAGACTTATGTGTGATAAGGTACAACCATGTATAGCGAGTATAAGCATCTAAAAAGGATATGTAATATCGCGCACCACATGAAGCAGTCAAAGGAGCAGGACCCCAAATATCAATGAAAACTAATTGTAATGGTGCAGTATAGACAGTAGTAGATGATGAAAAAGGCAACTGATGTGATTTAGCAAGAACACACGATTCACAAAAAAACTTATGAGGTTTACAAGGTATATTGTTGATTTGTAGGATACGTTTAACAACATCTTGTGAAGCATGGCCTAACCTAGAGTGCCAAATAGAGAAAATAGAATATTGTGAAGAACATTGAGTATTATTTGCAGAGTATAGGACATTCTTATGAAGAGGTGGAAAAACATATAAGCCATCTCTAACAATTCCTTGGAGCAGAATCTTGTTGTCCTGAGTTTTCACGTAGCATTTGTCAGCATGGAACTCAAAAAAGACATTGTTGTCTTTTGTAAACTTAGACACACTCAAAAGATTTTTCACAATGTTAGGCACATGCAAAAGATGGCGTAAATAGATACGTGAATGTGTTTGAGGAACAACAAAGAAAGTAGAGCCTATGTGACAGATATTCATACCTGCGCCATTTCCAAGTTTAACAACTTCATTTCCCGTGTAAGGATGTTTTTTGGTTAAAAGATTAGAATCATTCGTGATATGATGTGTAGCTCCACTATCAGGATACCATAAAGGGTCCATCATCGTAGAGGGGGTTCCAAGGATAGAGGAGGCATTGTTATCTGGAAAAAATAACTGAGACGAATTAGCAAGAACAGGAGAGGAAGATTCTTTGTCATACCTGTGCCAACAGTCCTTTGCATTATGTCCAAGTTTATCACAAATTTGGCATTGAAGACGTGATTGCAGAGAGGTGTTGGTCGAAGTAGATGATCTGTAAGAGTTTCGAGCAGATCCCCTTGAGTTCTTGGAGAATGACCGAAACTTATTATTATTGCGAGAACTTGTGCCAGAAGGGTTGATCGGACTGCGTGAAGTCGTAGCGGTATTTGTAGTCAAGCTTTGTTGATCAAGAATACGGAACTTTTCATAGCGCTCTTCTTGAGCTAAAAGCAATGCCTCAATATCATCCACGGTATAAGGATCTAATCGTGAAGTGACTGAGGTGATGAAGCCATGGTAGTCTTCAGGGAGACCGTCAAGAATACATTCAATGTGATCTTCTGACGTAATGGGTGAGCCTATTGCAGCAAGAGTGTCAACTATCTTCTTGATATCAAGAAGATAGGTTGTGACAGACCGGTCTTTCTTTTGTTGACGTAATTGGATTTTGAGTTTTCTAACCTTGGCCCGAGTTTGGGTTGCATAATGAGTGCAGAGACGAGTCCAGATTTGGGCAGAGGTTCGGAGGCCAACCATTTTGATAAGAAGAGGAGTGGTCATTGACGCAAGAAGCCAAGATACGATCATCAAGTCTTGTTGCTGGTAGAGCGGAAGTAGTGAGTCAGGATCAGAGGTAGTGGTCAAGAAATCTTGGAGATTAAGGCTGCCAAGGGTTGCAAGAACCTGTTGCTGCCAAATCAAGAAATTATCTTCATCAAGTTTGAGGGTGATAGGGGTTGTAAGAGTATGAAATTTGACGGAAGAGGATGCAGAAGATGTTGAATCAGTAGATGTCATTTTGCCAAAAAATTGGCTCTAGATACCATGAAAGGATTACAGGAGAGAGGGAAGGAGAGATTAAGCAAGAGCTATGCAGAGAAGAGAAAGAATATTATTGTATATTTGAAGATGAGAGTTACAGAGTTTATATAGGAGTGTATTCATAGCAGTTATGCATAACTGTAACAGGTGATCATTCGTGCAACTTGTATTTCATTTAGTTATCTATGAAATAATACCATATATGCTTTATTTTAGTTTATTAACTTAAAATAAATTAATTTAATGAAAAATATTGTCCCAAGAGGAATCTATTTCAATTGTTGACTCGCCGGTATACATCCAATAAGTCTCATATCGTTTAGGAGTCGAAGTCATCTCCCTTCACCCTCTGAAACGTCTTTTAAGGATAAAACCGTGACGGAGCTCAAACACTCCAAAGCAGACAATACCTCGACGATAGTTGTTCCTAACGAGAATGGTTGGACGAACTTGGGTCAGAATCAGAACACCGACCAACTTTGCTAACTCAAATATAATTCCAGATAGTGGACATGCAAAAACTTTGTTCTCAACATCTCTAAAAAACTTTGAAACAATGAATTTACTATTATTTACATGTAAAGATATAACTTGTGCAAGATCCAAAAGAAAAATATGTTATTAAAAGCACTTTCGATAACTATACTTTCGTTTTCATATAAAATGGATTTTCCATTGAACGTATCTTAATCTTCCTATTTAACAACCAAATTACTTTCATAAATCTCAATATATTAAACGAACATGGAAAAGTATCTTATCCAAATAAAAAACATGACCTTCTTTCAATCTAACACCTAAATATTTTCACTTAATTATTCACTATAAATGTATAAGATCTCAACAAAATTAAATTAAAAATACTATATATTATCATATGACAACAAAATGGGTTAGAAAAAACTACCATCATTCATCACAATAATACATCACTAGATTTAAGAAGCACCAATAATATCTCATCACATTCAAACACAGTTTTGTAGTCCTCGTCTCTTTTAACTTGTATTATTCTTATGTCCTATGGTTTTTTTTTTTCACCACAACAACTCTGAATAAAAGCAACAAATTCAGAAAACAAAAAAAAATATTTAATAATATTTTTTCACTATATTTATAATACATGATTTAATATATTTTTATTTATTTATTTATTGAATGTGATTATTATATATTTTAAAAAATTTAATCTGATCCATTCTGTTTTCTTCCATTTTTTTTTGTTATTTGATAATAAACACGTAAAAAAGATAGATAAACTTATACTAACTCATCATCTTCTAAACTATCTTAATAACTGAAATAATACATTAAAGTTGTTTAAAAAATTTAAAAACAAAAAAAAATGAATTTTTCCTTTAAATATTAGAAAAAAATATTATTAAGGAAAAAAAAATTATTTGTTACTCTAGGCCGGATGGATTCAGTGTCTTTGATGTACCGCGCAGTTGAGGCATTGTGAACCGTTTGATTGTATACATGCTTTAGATCATGCCACGTGTCCTTCAAATATATGTAACGGTCAATGCACTTCTTTACTCCCGGAACATACCGACAAAATAATCAGCGAATTTGAATTTGATGTTAAAACACAGCAACTAAATCATTACATTTCTCAAATGAAAATGTTGAATTTCTTCGAGAAGATCAAAAGGTTGACTTGAAGTTGATAAAATGGAAGTAATTGTAGGTAAAAAGTATCTATGGACACATGGCAAAATCTGAAGCATTTATGTAAAATCAAATGGTTCACAGTGTCTCAATTGCATGGCGTAGTTTCTGGGTTGAAGTCACTGAATTACTCTCTACTCTCTCGCCTGTTATTTGCAGTCATGACTTTTTCTTTCACTTCCCCTGTGTTCATTCTTCCCTCCTAATCTTTTGATTCTTTCACCACTTTCCCAAACAGCAAAACCCTAGATTCTCTATTTCGCTTAATTCTCTAGTTCTACACCCAAAAGGCAGAAGATACTCAAAATTTCCCAAAGTTTATTTTTATTTTTTCTATCAATCACATCGCCGTCGCAGTTCTCTGATTACCTTATTTCTTCAACTGTTTCTGCCGTTTTCCCTTTTCATAAACCTCAATTCTTTCACGTGGGTCTGTGGAAAATTGGCATCTTTAGTCACGAATGGGTATGTCCTAGTTCTATTCACCATTTTCCTTTTCCACATTTTTTCCCTAAATCGGTTGAATTTTCAAGGTTGTTGGTTTATCTTGAGTTGAGACGATTTTCTTTTTCTTTGTTGCCTAACAGTGTGCAGTTACAGCAACAATGTCAGATGACATGCTCATTCATTTCTCGTCCAACTCTTCAAACCAATCTGATCATTCTCTGCCTACAAAGATTGCAAAGTTGGAAGCTCGTATGGTTGGTAAGGGTTCCTCAACCTCTTCTCAGCAACCAGGTTGGTCCTCTGTGTCTGTTCCTTCAGCTGGGAAATTTGGTCGAGCTGTTGAAAATTCGGCTGAAGCATCCACTTCAAGTGATTCTGATGATGATGTAAGTTTAATCCTTATTCAGTGGTGGGTTTGGTACTTTGACTGCATTTGTGAGAACTAGTACTTTTTAGGTTTGGCTTTTTTCTTTTGTTGCTGGTGGTTTTCAATGTTAATTTTTATAGCTTCTTTTTTGTTTACTTTGGTGGTTTATTGCTTGAGTATTTATCTATGGTTCAAGATATAATAGATGTAGGCGGTATGTTCTGTGTTCGTTGCCGCTGTTTCTATGTTGATGATTTAATAATCTGGAAAATCGGTAGATGTAAGGGAACATGTCTCTATGATAACTTCAATGATTAGATTGTTGGTATCTTTGTTTTTCTGTTCCAGAATGGTGGAGCATTCTTGATACAAGCCAATACATCGAAGCGACAAAAAGTTCAAGAAGATGGCAACACTAGTGTTTTTGAAAGCGTTGAGGTTGGTTTTTATGATCTTTGATTTTATACAATAAGTGCATCTGTTGTTGACAATACAGCTACTTAAATTTCATCCTTTATAAAAGCATTGGTGTCATCATCTTCGGTATCTAGTATTTTGGTAACTTTTACAGCCACGCGTAAAATGTGTACATTTTGTCTTAGAAATTGGTCATCTAGTGATTTCTAATCCAACTAAAAATAATTTACATATTAGGTTGTTACTGATGTAAAGCAAACTAGTTTGGATGCCGTCGAGACAAAAATGCACATTGAAATGAATAGAAAGAAACATGGTCGTGGAAGAGGGAGTTCTGGTTCGGGTAGAGGCCGGGGTTCCAGAGTTAATGATCAGACCAAAACACTAATTTCTTCTCCAACTGCTTTGGCTTCAAATGGTCAGATCGACAATGTATACCATAAAGTATGCTCATTGCCATGAATATTTGTTTTTGCAATTGTAATTTTTCAACTGTCCCTATTGGTTTTTTCTAAACTGGTCTTATTAATTATGATCCTATCTGTTGTTTATACATGATTGGAAGCATAGTTGCACACCGTGTCTTCTTTAACTGATATTAATGTAGTTCTGAAGTTTAAACTTCTTGGCTTAAAGGATTACAGCAGGAAGGGTTGATTGTATCATCTATAGTCTGTAGCTGAAAGGAAATTTGATTGCATTGGTTTTGGGTGCCCTTTTTTCTTGCTTGTTTTTTTAATGGTTACTAAGTATCAGTTTAATGTCCTATAAATCACTCTCTGTTTTGTGTAATCTGCAATGCTTATTTGATATTGTTGTCTGGTTGCGTCTTCTTGCCTGTTATGCAAATTGGAATCTTTTCTGATTCCTACGAATGGAAGATTCATAAGTTTAGGAATGTCATATTGCTTAAGCAATTAATTTACATGTTAATAATTTATTTTTCACTCCTCGATTGTACCCTATAGAGCTTATATTTATTTGCAGGGTGGCAAACCCAGTTATCAGTTTCATAGTGATAATTGTGTTTCATTAGAGGTATGGCTTTTGCCTAATTACACTTGTAAAATGTGTGGCTTTATTTTAAAATAAATAGAAGTTTGTATGACTTCTTTCATTTCTACCTCCTTCGACCATATCCATGACATTGATGATACTTTAACTCTTCATTGTTGTTTTATTAAGCTAGCAGAAGCTTGTAATTTTCAAACTTTCTCATTTTATTTCATCTATATCTTAAATTAGGATGAGGTTGCATCTTTGCAAGCTAAAGTTGTTGCTTTGGAGGAGGAATTGCGGAAATCAAAGCAAGAAGCAGTTGATTATCAGAATCTTACTCAACAATTAGAAAAGGTATATGAATGCCATCGGCTTATCACAATCAGAAGGATGTTTTCCAAATCTTGAATTGTACGAGTCTTTGGGGGGGGGGGGGGGGGATTGACATAAACAGCCTTACCCCTGTAAATTAAGAAGGCTCTTTTCAGGCTATAAACACACTTACTTTTGTGCCGAGGTTTCCCTCCCAAATTTAAGCATATCAATACCAAATATGGCACTTAATTTGTTATAAAAATCAATCATATGTCTTACATAAATCTCAGATTCAAAGATAAAGTCCAGACATGAGTATAAAAAATTGATTCATGATACATTTCCACTAGGAGGTAAAGCTGGGCAATTGCTACTATGGCATCTTTCTGTTTTTGGATCTAAGAAAGGTCTTCCTCTTCTGTTCAATAAAATGCTGGATTCTACTTTATTTGTTGCTCGTTGAAAAAAAGTTGTTTTGATTGAAATTAGTATGTATTTTTTTTTGTTTGGGTCATGCAGATTTGGACTGCTTTGTTGCAATCTCACAGCCAAACCAAAACACAGTTAAATATTCTGTGCAATTGCATTTTATAATAGTACCATAATAGGCTCAGACACAGTTTTTTTCATATACACGTTTTTTAAGAAGGTACATAGTTTAAAATTTTCTTATCTTTTGGTATTTTGGCCACAGAGATCTAAACTGGGGCTGTTGTTTTCTGAAAAATACTAGATGCTAGTGAAAAGGACCAAATCTGTGATTCTATTTGCAATTTGCATGATTTTGATACCATTGACTAATACTCCCAATTTTAGGGACAAAATAACAAGGAATATATACTGAATTGCAAAATATATTTTAAACTAAGAGAATTGAGAATTATTGAAGTTGATGTGCTGATTTGTTGTTCTTATTGTGTTATTGCTTGATTATGGCACATGCAGGAACTGAAGGAGATGACTGATCATGAACAACAAATGAAGCCTAAGGTGTGATATTTTCAGCTTTTTGATTGCAATGAAAGCTTTCTTCTTGAGTCGATCAAAACACTTCATCACTAATTATGTACTTTTATTTGAATAATGAGCACTGGCTGTCCTTACAGTGCATGAAACTGAGTGCAGACACTAAATCTTGTCTGTTTGAATTCTGTATGCAAAAGTGAGCTAGAAATCTTAGACAGCTCCTTGTTGATACACAATAAATGGGGTGATGCCAGGATCTGGCTTCTCTAAAAGCTATTTACTTTAGGGAGTATTGTAAGCATCAAGTAATATGAATCATTGATGAGGAAATCAAGAGTTGATATTAAGTGCAATATATAGTAAATCATGCATGTGTGGGAATATTAAACAATTATTTTTTCAGTAAGATTACTTTTTTAACCTTTACTCACTTTCCTGGAGTTAATCCCCATTACCTCCCCCCCAACGAAATAGTTAATTACCATTCTTTGTATCATGAATCAATTAGGCATCATATTCACATTTGATCTTTCTATTTTGCAGAGAATGAAAGTAATATCTGACTTGTTGATATCCGTATCAAAGGCCGAAAGACAAGAAGCAAGGCTGAAAGTACGGCAAGATTCATTGAGACTTGGAAATGTTGGTGTAATCAGGTAGGCATGGAGCATTTTAAGAAATTACATAATTATCAATCCCGGATAGCAGTGTGGAGCTGCTGACACCAAAACTGCTGCAGCGGGGTAGTTGCTAATGTGAAATTTTAAGAATACAAGTTAATAATTTATAATATACATATATTTAACCAAAACTAGAGGCATTCATATTCTGGCAACAGAAATGAATCTGGGAAATTATATTTCGTATGATCTCTTTTTTACTAAGTTTCTTATTAGTTAAGTAATGAATTGTAGAGCTGGAACTGTCATATCTGAGACCTGGGAAGATGGTCAAGCTTTAAAGGATCTGAATGCCCAGCTTGTATGTCCCATTTCCTTTCTCCTTCTTCATGACTTTTCTTTTTAATTTTTGTACTGGAGATTATTACTGATTGTGATTAGTTTATCAGATTCAACTAGGATTTGTTGTGAGATTTGCTGATTTAGGAATTATTATAACACACTTTTTAGGATTCTGGTTCTTTCCTACTTGTCTGTGATCAATATCATTTAATTTGATTGTTTCTGATTGAACGTTTCATATGCAATTAAATTGTCATTATCTGAAGACACTCTCATGTTCAATTGTGCAGTGAAATTACATAGTTTTAAAAAACCCTAGATTATAAATACTACCAAACCTGAACTCATTTGCTTCACTTTAGTGAATAAAATTATAGGATAGTGTTTTTGAAATGTTAAGTGTTTTCCATCTCAGTATCTTTTGGCTATAATAGTGGGTGTATCATGTCAATTTCACGTCAACTTCTATTTTTTATTTTAATTTTATTTTTTGCAATTTAAAGCTTGCCTATGTTGATAGTTTACATTAGTGACCAAGAATTCTTTTTCCTTCTTATTCTTTTGTTTTTTTCGCAGAAACAACTAGTAGAAACAAAGGAGGCAATAGAACGGCAGCGCAAATTGTTTAAGAAAAAGCAATCTGGTAAATTCTGTTTCCTTTTCTCTTTCAGCACCTATCCTTGTAATATTGGGGTAGAGAGGTTGATGGGACCAAATTTGGGACAGTTGTTATGACTTCCTCATCCTCCTCTTAGTTTATACCAGCCATTGGTATGAACATTCCATGCATGTTGTTAAATCTCTATGTTAGGTTCTTTGTATATATTGAATTTCAATAACTTCGCTAGATATTATACAAATCATGATAAACCATACGCTCCTTTAGGATGTTGATAGGAACTTGGATATTATGTGTGCTTAAGTCCTTCATCGAGTAGTATGGGATGTCCGGTGATATATTTAAGTGTTTTGTTTCACCCCTTGATAGCTAGCCTTTGAGGGTAAGCTGGTTGCCTGTGTCTTAGGGGCAGTGCTATAGTAGGAACTTGGGGTATTATAGAGTGCCTTAAGTCTCATAAAGTAGAATGGAATACTCCGTGGAATATTTAAGTGATTGGTTCTTCCCCCTTAATAGATAGCTTTTGAGGGTGGATTCCCTGAGTGCTGGGGTACCTATCTGATGTTCAAATGGATAGTTTGATATAAAAAGTATCTGTTTCACACAATCACAAATCTCTCGACTATGTGTTGTACTATATTACTCTGCTCCCTGTGTTAATAATGTGTTTTGTTGTTCTTCTTCTTTTGTTGAAGATAAGGGTGATGGGACTGATGCAGAGGCTGCATTGCCAGAAGATATTCTAATTCACGATGAAATTTACAAATGTCGATTAGCTAGCCTTAAAAGAGTAAGTTGCTATTTCTGCTGGTCCAACTATTTTCTTTCTTTATGTTTCTAATAGTATGAAAATGTTCAGGAAGAGGAAATTGTTTTACGAGAGAGGGATCGGTATGAAATAGAGAAGGGGAGGTTAATTCGTGAGATGAAACGCATACGGGATGAAGATGGTTCACGGTTTAACAACTTTCAGATTCTAAATCATCGTTATGCCCTTCTTAACCTTCTTGGGAAGGGAGGATTCAGCGAGGTGTACAAGGTCAGATCAGAAATAATAATCATTTGATCATATTGATATTGTTTTATCTGGAAAAATGCTAGCAAGACACTCTCTAAACACACTTCTATAATCTATTTATCATTGGCAAAATGATTAGATATCACAAATTCTGTATGACATTTAACATTTCCACAAATGATTTTGTACTTTTCAATAAATTTTAACACAAAGTGTCTTGGTATTCTACTCATTTAGCAAATATTATACACGCTTTCAAAAAACTAAAACCAGTGTCTAGACATTTACATGGCCTACATTTGGCAATTGTAAATAAATACCTTTTTGCAGTGATTTGAAGTAAGAAATTTCCAGCAGGCTTTCGATTTGGTGGACCATAGATATGTTGCTTGCAAACTTCATGGTTTAAATGCTCAATGGAGTGAAGAGAAGAAGCAGAGCTACATACGACATGCAATTCGAGAGTATAATATTCACAAGACTCTTGTACATCGTCACATTGTTCGTTTGTGGGACATCTTTGAGATTGATCAAAACACATTCTGCACCGTTCTAGAGTATTGCAGTGGTATATACTGTTAATTATTTTATGAAGTTCATTATTTTTATTAATTTTGCAGGCTCCAAATATTTCTTTGGATCTTGAACCCGAATGAATTCACTGTCTTTGTTTGATTTCCTGTTTAATCTACCCTTTTGCCCTTGACTTTCCTTAATTCTTTCAGGGAAGGATCTTGATGCTGTTCTTAAAGCAACGCCTATATTATCTGAGAGGGAGGCTAAGGTCATCATAGTTCAGATTTTTCAAGGTCTTGTTTACATGAATAAAAGAACACAGAAGATTATCCATTATGATTTGAAGCCTGGAAATGTTCTTTTTGATGAACTTGGTGTTGCCAAAGTTACTGATTTTGGTCTTAGTAAGATAGTGGAGGATGATGTTGGATCCCAAGGTATGGAACTTACATCCCAGGGAGCTGGAACATATTGGTAAGTGGTGCCAATCTTCGTTAGAATCCAAAATGTGAAGTAGTTCAAATTTGTAGGTTTTAGGCTTCACTCTCCTCAATCTGGCTTAAACTTTGGTTGTCCTTTTTATGTTTATTTTAGATTCCATATTTACTTTGGTAAAACCTCTTTATCCGTTCTTTTTTTTTTTTTTCCAATTTGCAGGTACTTGCCTCCTGAATGCTTTGAGCTCAGCAAGACACCTCTTATATCATCAAAGGTCAATGACTTTCTAAGTTGTGGATATGTAGATAATTTTTATTTTATATGCAATGCAAACAACCAACTCTTTGAAAATCACGTGACATATTTTTATCATTTGGCTCATATTTTCTGGCATGTGGAAGACAGGTTGATGTCTGGTCTGCTGGTATTTTGTATTATCAAATGCTTTTTGGCCGACGACCTTTCGGGCATCATCAAACTCAAGAGAGAATACTTCGTGAGGACACAATTATTAAGGCTCGAAAGGTTGACTTTCCTTCTAAACCTACCATTTCTAACGAGGCAAAGGTGAGTTGCACCCTTTTACTGATAATTTCTGTCCATAGTTGATTCTCCTTTTTGCCTTGCGTAATTTTTTAAGGGTATTTTTCAAATGAATGCCATGCACTGATTGAGGAATCAGCATTGAGGTGCATTAAAAATCGCAGTAGAATTGTATCATCATATTTCTCAATAAAACTTCTCTTTTAACTTCTTAGCTTGCACATTTGCCTTCATTTTGTTCTTTTATTCAGTGATGAACACAACACAACTATGCTTCTTCTAAGGTTGTATGTATGTTATGTTCATTTTCACAAAACAAAATATTCAAATATGACCCCAAGGAACTAGGAAGGTTGTGGTTTCCTTTGAAGACCTCAATGCATACACTTTCTTATATCCGGTTTGCTGTAGAAAGATTATAGTATCATGTACCTACTATCTACAATACTGTCCAACCTGACAATAGTCTGTACTGTATCTACACCTTTTCTGTCAGGATTTTATCCGACGGTGTCTAACATATAACCAGGCTGAGAGACCAGATGTGTTGACCATTGCTCAAGACCCATATCTCACTTTCTCAAAGAAGTAAATGGCATTCATTATTCAGACTCCACAAAGTAAGGTTGGAAGATCTCATCTTCTAATGTCAGTTACTGGTTCTGTTAAATTTTGTATAGGTTGTAAAGATTTTGTAACCTTATCAACGAGGCAGAGAAGGGGTTTTCCCCAGTCTGAAAGAAAGTTGTATTGTTTTCATACATCATATTTTGCTTTAAGATATGGGGGGAGCAAATGGATGTGTATTTGTTTTTAACCTTCAAAAGGGTCAGGAAGTATACAGGAAAGTGATAAAGCTTTTTTTATTTTTTTGACATTTTGCTCCCCAATATAGAATTTTACTGCAGTTTTTGGTGGCTTCTTTATCCTTTTGGTTTCTTACTATCTAAAAGAAAACAAAAGAATGTGGGGGCATAATGATTCCTGAAGATTCTGATAGCTTTTAGGATTTGATTAGATGGGATGACGAAAATCTTAAAAGAAAAATTGACGAGTTGTTAGCTAACTTATAAAGAAAAATTACACAAAAAGAAATGGTTTTTAAAATCAAATTTAGGTCTATTGGGTAGATTACAGGGAAGATGGCGTTCATATCTTAAAACATTTCGTTTTAAGTTAAATATGTGAAATTAATTTAATTTTTCGAAATATTTATATTCCCTTTAAATTAAACTATTTGTCATTTGTTACTCGGTTAGAAAAGAATATTTATAAAAATATTTACCCGAGAATGAAAATTTATAGATTTTGATGCCAAAAGCTTTTAATAACTGGAAATTAGGAAAATCAAGGTTCCATAATTTTTTTTTATAACTGATTGTGTTGAGAGTTTATTTTTTATAAATATTTGAATATTTATAAATATCTATATAAGTGGAAATATGTGTATGTGTATATATTTTTTTTCATTATGATAACAAAAGTTAAAAACAATTTTATTATAATTATTAAAACCAAAACAGTATTAGTTTTCATATGTTCATAAAAAATAATTACAAAATAGATAATTTTGTCATACATAATTTTTTTATTATAAGTAATTGAGTTTTAAAAAATTAACTATAAATTTTATAGGATAAAATAAGAAATGAGGTATAATAAAATAGAATTGACAATAACATGTGTATACTAATGTAAAATGTTTAAAAAATAATCCTTTATATTAATGAGTATAAATATTTAAACAATTACATTTTTTTTTGAAGTTTGTCATATCTAAATGATTTTTAAATAATGAAAATTTTTATATAAGATGACACTTATAATTGTATACGTATCAAAATTTGTGTTTTTTACGTTATTAATAGGTGGGTGAGTTTAAATACGAAATATTTTTTAATTAAATTCATTTTAAGAGTGATTTTAATTCATTCAGGATATGTGTATGTGTAAGAATAAGGGTGTAGTTAGCAGATAGAGTTGAGTCTTTATATTTAATTGGGCTATCTGTGGGCTAAACGAGTTATTAGTTTAAAAACAATGGGAAAGATGAAAGTGAAACTTAGAGAAAAAACAGGTGTAACTCGAAATCTTCTTTGATGTCCTCTCCAACAAAATTTGAACAGAAACATTTATAACTTTGATTCTTCTTTCATCGTTTCTTCTCCCTTACCCGTGAAAAAGCACCAAATCTCCTTCTTTTCCCCAATTGAGATTTTCTTCCATACTTTCATTCAAAAAGAAAGCTAAAGCATAAGTCGGAGGTATCCTTGCTTAGGGTAAACTTCTTTCTTCTTTTCTTCTATTCTTACATCTCTTCAAAGACTTGCATGCAAGTGTCTGGGGTTTCAGAAGATTCGCGAGAAATTGATTATATGTTTTGTTTTGGTGGTGATTGATGTTTAGCGAATTGGTTTGGATTGATTTAGAAGCTGGCGAGGGTGTGTGCTTAACATATCCTTACCATTTTAGTTCCGTGGGGTACAAGAAACTTAAGGTGTGGGAAACTAATTCAATTTTGAAAGTTGATTTCAATAAAATTAGGGTAGGAAATTAGAGGCAACTCGATGCATCTTTGATACTTGAAATAACATGTCAGAAATATTGGATTGGTTTTGGTTTTCTGAAGGAAATTATATTATTTATAAAGTTAGAAGTACATATCGTGATTTTTGGATGATGTTGGGATCTTTGCATATGAATGAGAGGGGGGGACCTTGTAGAGTTGGAATGGTAACTTATTGCGGTTGAAATTTCTTGGTGATTAAGTTGCTGTACTGGATTGCCTTTTGCTCGGTAAATTACATGGGTGTGAATGAAATTTTGAGTGAGGAGTGTATATAGAAATTGTTTTGATAAGTTAAATAGGGTTCTTTTTATTTGTTAAAATGATATGTTACAAAATTATAAAATTTGGGGCATTGAGATTGAATAGAAACTGAAGTTATGTTTTGAAGTGATCTTGGTTATGGTTGAAGATGAAAGTTGGAAAAACTTTCATCATTAGTTATGTTTCAAATGGTAGTACAGTCTTTCAAAAGTAATTGAGTCTTATATATATATATTGTTTGAATGTTTTTTTTATTTATTTTGTAAACACCTAGTTGGATAAATTTAATTGAATAATGATTATACATTACATTTTAAAAAATCTTAGAAATGTTTTATTACTTTAAATATGTTAGATTATCTTGTATAGTTAATAATTATGATTTCCTCTCCTTTTATTTTGTGGTATATTGGAATTATGATTTTAGGAATTTTAACTTTTAAATATGCATATCTGTTTTTTTATTTAATGGTTCAGTTCGTGGGATCTTTACATAGTAAATTTAAATAAACTTCATTTAATAATTTAGTTTCATTTTTAAAACCGACATATTTTTTTAGATTGAGATAGATGATATTAGAGATTTTTTTTAATCATATAGACCCGTTTTACATTTATCACTTGCTTTTACTTTCTTACTAAAATATCAATTACTTTGTTAATTTTTTTAACAGTATAAATTTTTAGTTACAAGACAAATACTTGAATTTGACTAAGTTATTTTAAAAAAATCTAGTTCAGTTGGTTGAAGGATGTAAGTGAATTGTTCTAAACTGTCTTAGAATTTGACTACTCCTTCTAAATACTTTTTTGAACTAAATTAGAACTTGATCTAACATAAATACTTCACAGGTATGATTTTTTATTTTTCAATCTGGTTTTTAATTTATTTATTTTTTAAATTATTTTCAATAAATTTTGCTTCATTGTGTGTCTTGTGCCTATTTTGGGAGACTGGCAGTGCTGGCTTACATATTTGATTGATTTATTTATGTCTTTTTTTCAGACTTGATTAACGATTTAAAGTTTGAACTGCGTGAACGGTAGGGAAGAGACTGAAAATTGTATAAATTGAGCCACCGAGAGAACATATGTTTTGTCATGGTCTGTAAAAATAATGTTTGGTCAGTGGAGGTAACGCCCGAGCGCATATTAGTCTTCAGTTTTTTACTAGTTTACAACTTTGAGATGCTTTGTGATTAAAAATGATCTATCAAATTTTGTATCTACGGTTGGAGTAAGCACGGTGGTTAGAGCAGTGTCTGATACATAATGATAGGGGTTGGGGGTTTTCTTTTTACTTCATCATTAGTTTGGAATTTGATGAATACGCGTTTTTCATTGTAGAAAGAACAAAGAAGAGAAATTGAACAAGAATAAGATAAGTTAGCAAAGGGGTTCTTTCTTGTTTCCTTTCTTTTTTCGTTTTTTTTTTTTTTTTTTTTTTTTTTTTTTTTTTTTTTTTTTTTTTTTTTTTTTTTTTTTTTTTTTTTTTTTTTTTTTTTTTTTTTTTTTTTTTTTTTTTTTTTTTTTTTTTTTCTTTTTTTCTTGCTTGTTTTCTCGCTTTCTTATTTGCTTTCGTTTCTTATTTTTTTTTCTTATTTCTTTTTGTCTTTTTTGTTTGCTTTCTTTCATGTTTGCTTACTTTTTTGTTTCTTTCTTCTTTTCTTTCTTTTTCTTTCTTGTTTCTTTTCTCTTTCTTTTTTGGTTTCTTACTTGCTTGTTTGCTTCCTTTTTTGATTTCTTTGTTTCCTTTCTTACTTTCTTGTTTCGTTCTTTATTGTTTTTTTGCTTGCTTTCTTGCATTTTTCTTTCTTTACTGTGTTGCTTTATTTTAATGTTTTTTCTTGGTTTCCTGGATTTTTGCTTTCTTTCTTGCTTCCTTTCTTTCTTACTTCTTTCTTTTTTTCTTGGTAGATATATCACGACATGCATTTCCAGGAAACAAAGAATGTGGTGATTCCTCCTAGAAAGCTCGTCTTTTAGGGACGTGGCACTTTAGCAAACATTTAGTGGTAGTTTATGTTAGAACCCTTAACAAATTTTGAGGATTTTGGTTTCTTACACTTCCATTCAATTTTGTATGCCTGTAATTAACGAATTCATTATGCACTTTATTCATATGATCTTCCTCCTCCAATTGGTTTGGTATCTCAGATATGTTGTGCAATAGTAATCCTTGATCCCACATTTTATTAATCATTTGCTGCCATTAACCTCTACCGAAAATTGCAAGATTTTCTATACATGTTAAAATTGTGATGAACAGTTGTGTCTCCTAGGTTTTCTTCTTCTTAGAACTGAACCTTAAATCTGTTAAGTTAAAAAATCACAGCTATTTATTTATTTATTTGTTTCATCTCTATCCTTAGCGATCAACACTATTATTTAATTATCCGAACACACTAGAATGTTAAATTCAGAACAGTAAATTTTTTTATTTTAAATGACAGGCTTCTTTTGTAGTGCTAAGTTTCTCTAAGGTTTTCATTACAAACATACACGTTGCGAATCTCCTTGCTGAAAAGTAACAGTGAGACCGAGTAGTAATCTCAAATATTGTTTTAGTGCTTGGTGGGGTTTGTAGTTAACCCAAATCCAAATGGAAATAGAGGATCATAATTTTTATCACCAACATTCATTGGAAGTTGGTTAACTGTCTTGAACCATGTTCTTGCCAGCTTGCCAGTGAATCCATAATCACCAAATAGAAGATCAGCGACACCCTGGCCTTCAGTTCCTGGAAGCCATGCAGCCACAAGAGCGTCTATTTTTGATAGATAAGGCTGAATCACTACTGGACGGCCAGTGATGAGAACTACCACGCATTGGATAGATTCACATACATTGGTAATGGTGCTTGGACCTGGCTCAGGTATAGTTAGATTCAAGCTATCACCATATGTTTCTGCGTAAGGGGGTTCCCCTACAATGACTATGGCATAAGAAAAGTTGTTGGACTTGACAAAGGCGGGGTCAGGACTTTCCTTGTAGAAAACTTTAGTAGCAGGATCAATTGTTTGTTTTACAGCATCAAGAACTGTTGTACCTGTTAGGAAAATGATATTTTTTGTCAGATAAACCTAACTTATCCTACAAAAAGAAAACCGTAATCAGACATCCAAGTTGCAGTGTGTTTGAATGTTTTACATCCTAATCCATGCAGTTTTTAGATGGTTCAGAGTTAATGTTTTGGCCAAATTACATTGACACCAGTGGTTTTTTGAAACTTCACACCACACTCTTACCTTTTTAACACCCAAATTAACCCTTGTTGATTATTTGCAACACATTACATTGTATACCTAGGCCCTCTTACCCAAAAGAATATATTACATTGTTATCCTTGTAATAGGTTACTCTATGCATTGAAAATCAAGGTTATGCCAATTTTTGAAGAAACAGAAAGGAGATGAAGAGTTTATTTTGTCCTACACCAAAATTAACTGCGGTGGCTTACCAACTGTGAGATTATTGCCACCAAGCCCCTGCCAGGTAATTGTCCATCCTCCACATTGATAACCCAAGTTGTCAGCATGAGTTCCTGCCACCAGTATATTTGCAGCTTTCTTGGGAAGGGGAAGTAGAGGATTCTCAGCAGATTTACCATTCTTTAGCAACACAAGAGATTTCCTTACAGCTTCCCTTGCTAACAGTCTATGCTCCTGTTCAAGGTACAGTAGTTCATAAAAAATAAAAACTCTTTTCATTTGAAAGATATTAAAAGTACATCCTTCTGGAAATATACCTCACTACCAAGTTGATTCACCAGGCTTGGATCAGCAAGTGGATTCTCAAATAGGCCCATGACAAATTTTACTCTTAAGATTCTTTCCACAGCATCATCAATCCTACTTTCAGGGATAATATCGTTCTTTACTTGATAATGCAGCACATCAATGAATTCAGTGAAATTAAAAGGAACCATGATCTGTAAAATAATGTAAATGTAGTAATAAAATGAAAAGTCATGATACTAAATTTCAGTCACAAAAGTCATCAAATTTCTGTTTTGCTACCATATCAATTCCAGCACCAACACCAGCTTGAATAGAGTATGAATAGTTAGAATGAGGAGGAGAAGTAATTTTGTCAATGCCTAGCGAATCTGATATGACAAAACCCTGCCAAATGCCAAAAGGATTACATCACAAACTGCATGTTTACTCAAAAAAGAAACTTGAAAAAGCAAAACCGCATGTGATCTAAATTAAAAGAACCAAAAGTGCACTTCAATTGCTTTGTTAGAGAACTAATCAAATAAG
>Ga0209589_1005115_pt1 | contig 22395 bp, 31 predicted proteins | sample CowpeawhiteBW_FD_187525 | JGI IMG/M metagenome (GOLD analysis project Ga0209589, IMG submission 187525) | Root nodule microbial communities of legume samples collected from California USA - Cow pea white BW (SPAdes) (version 2) | ecosystem: Host-associated > Plants > Roots > Nodule | place: USA...
CAAAACTCTCCGCAACAATCGCCGCCTTCGCGTCGGTCGACCAGCGCCGACGCCGGCCCGTCCCCGTGATGATCTCGATGCGCTGCAGCGTGTCGGCGCCGTCTTCAAGGATAGACGTATGCCTATCATTATCGCTATCCTTACGACTACCCTTACGACTATCCTTGGACATTGTGACCCCGCGACAAACCATTCCGCGAGATATTCTTAGCCGACCAGATCAGCCCTCAGTGCGTGGTCCCTGGATGACGCTCACGTTCTATCACCATCGTCAATGACCAAGGAATTCGCGGTGCGATCCGTATAGGTCGATCTTGGGATTGCCTCAAACTGACAGTGTCGAATGACGTAGCACGCCATGATCGTGTCCGGGATTGGACCGATTTTACCTGCAATGCCATGCTGCCCACTTCACTGCGCCGGCGAAGCCGGTGGAGACCGGCTTGGTGGAAAGCTTCGATGGGATGCGCCACGAGCTGCTCAACGAGATCCTATTCTTCGATCTCGACGTCGCCCGCGCCAAGATCGTCAACTGGGTCATCGACTACAATCTTCAACGGCCTCACTTGTCGCCAAAGTATCTAACGCCCTTGGCCTATGCCACCTACTCACCGCAACGGACGATCGGCTACGCAACCCAGTGCTCTATCCCCGCACTTGGCCTACAAATGATTTGAAGCCCGCAAATCTGGCGACACACTCTAGTTCTGGATAGTCCAAAGTTCGGTCTCGCTGCAGAAAACTAACTGCCGCTGAATGAAGGCGGTATCGTCGGAATCCGCACGCAAAGCGAAATGTCAGCAGTCAGCCACGAGGGTAGTCCTGTTTAGCTCCAGGGGGGAGGCGTCGCGATGCTCCGATCGGCTCGACCTCGCTCTCGAGGAACACTGGCGCTTCGCAGGCCCCTCTCTAAACGACAGGACCCATAAGAGGTGAACTGGCGATGGTTAGCGCTCCGCCTTCAGACAAAGGCATATAACTTGATGAGGACACCGCGAGCTGGGTTATGGCGGTCGATGGTGAGGCGGGACCATTAGCGCTCATCTCACCAAAAAACAGCAGTTCGCCACGAGGCATGGGCGTTATCCCTGCCGCTAACGAGCTTCCGATAGATTTCGATCAATCGTTGCGTGATTGCCCCAGGTTGACCGCTCCCAACTACCATACGGTCTATAGATGTCACCGGCGTGATTTCGGCTGCGGTGCCACAATAGAATACTTCTTCGGCCAGGATCAGTTCGGTCCGATCGACATCTCGCTCGACGGTTTCTAGCCCAAGGTATTCACGTGCCAGCTCGATAACAGTTTGGCGCGTGATCGACTCTAATATATCGTTGGACCCGCTCGGCGTGATCAACTGACCATGACGAGCAATGAACACGCACATTGCCGCAGCCTCGGCCAACTTTCCCCTGGAATTGAGAAGGAAAGGTACATCGTAACCATCGCGTTGGCTCTGCATGGTAGCCAATCGGGAATTATGGTAGTTTGCATTGCATTTGATGCGCGCAGGCATAACATTATCAGGCATGCGCATCCAAGAACTGATCTGAGCCGAAACGCCTTCGATGGTTCGGTTACCACGCCGTCGGGGCAGCGCCGTGATCGCGGTCCCTACGGGTCCTGTTGCCTCCAGCTCGCCAGATCCGTCAATAAACGCCATCATTCGGATATGAACGTCCATACGAAGCGCATTTGCTCGGCACAGATGAACGAGCGCTTCGGTCAATTCCTCTCTGGGCGGTCCCTGATCGAATCGCATTGCCTTTTGCGAGAAGGTATACCGGTCGAGGTGCTCTGCAATGCGAAAGAGGAACAGTTGCTGTGCCTCTTCGTTCCAATAGCCGCCTATTCCCTCGAAGACACCAGTACCATACTTTGCCACGGGTGCGAATACATGCACCTTGGCGTCATTCCAAGGGATAATTTGGCCGTTGAGATACACATATCTTGTCGCCGACATTTAAGTTCACTCCATATGCGGGATAGCGCTAAGCTCGAGACCTCGCTCAAGGGATGAACAAGTCCACTAATCGGCCTGACCTCTCTTGAGTTGACGAGGCGATCAACGAAAATCGAGAGCGTGCTCCGAGCTACAATGAGGGGCTGCTCGTCATTGGAGCAACCCAAAGACGCAGCAGTGATGGCGGCGGTGTATATTGAGCAGTCCAACAAATTCATCGGCCGACAGATGGCATGCTTCTATGATCTGCATCAATTGCGAACAGGGGTAGTTGACCGCACCGAAAAGCTTTACATCTCACCGGAGAGATGACCCCGAAGCTCAAATGAAAAGTGCAATTGTCATCGGGGGCTGGCGTTGTCGCTATGTGGAACGGCCCCGTGGCAGGAGCTTTTTAGTCGATTTGGGTGAGTTGACTTTACCTCCACGGGTTAATCCAATTGGGTTCGTTCTGGCCCACGACGAGGCCGGCGGATGAAGAACAGCCGCTTTTCGCAAAAGTAAACAGGCCATAGCGGAAAACGAGTGTAGGATCGCCCAGACACTCCAACGCCGGACCGGCGTCAGCCGCGCTGACGACTAGAGCGGTTTTGTCGCGGCTCGCCACGGCAGCCGAAAGATACGACGCGTAGGTATCGTTCATGCTGTAGTAGCCGCTGAGATAATTTTTGGTGGGCAGATCACAGGAGATAACGAGATAACGGCACCGATGTCCTCACCAAGCAGAGCAAACAGCCTGCTCCGACGCGCGCTCGCCACATTCGTCAGACTTCGATAGAATCCATTTTGATCTCTCTCTTTCCAAGAACTTTCAGGGCCTATCCGGGTACCCGCACGTCAGGCACGATTTCCCCGGCTCTCGAGCGTCTTGGCATTCCGGGCAGTCGACACTTCAATTCCCATTTGATGTCCGATTTCCCGAGCGGCAGCCCCAGCGCTGGCTATATCGATCAATTGCAAGACTTGGAATCTCGCCAAAACTCTGCGTAGCCTCACCCCACATTGCTCAAGCGGGATTTGGAGACCTCGGTCAGCCGCGAAAGGTTCGCAGGCAGCCTGTCAGCCGCGTTGACGGTTTGGAGCAAGTGCCAGAGAGTGGCGAGGTTGCTTGTTAGAACGGGACGACCGATCCGCTCCTCAAGCGGAGCAACGCCACGCAACCAGCCAAAGTCTGTGCAACTAATGAACACTCCGTCGGCATCATTCGGTACTTGGGGAGCGACCCAATCGTTAATGGGCTCCCAGCAGTTATCCTCAAGAGTTGTCCTTAGATCAAATCCAAACGCGTGCATCGCAATGTCGAAACCGTTCCCCTGAAGAAATTTCACCAGGCGGTTGGAGAGCCATTCATCGTAGGGAGTAAAGACTGCAGTCTTCCGGACACCGAGCGCGCGAAGCGACGACAGAACTGCTCCGGATGTTGTGACGGCAGGCAGGCCCGACGCCTCTTCCATCACCTTCGCAACGCTTTCATCGTAGCCTGCGCCTTCGACAAAACTGCCGCCCGTACAACCGAGGGCAATGCCTTTCATCCGGCGGGGATGACTAAGCAGCCGCGCAGCCTCACGCGAGCTTTCCTTCATCGCCGTAAGCTGCTCGATAGTGTCTTCAGAGTTGAGCACTCGGCTGAAATGGAAGCTGACACCGTCCAAGCCTAGACCCGTGTAGTCACGCTCCAAAACCGTGTTACTCGACGGCACGATAATTCCGAGGCCAAATGACTGCTCGGGCATCAAAATCTCCTTTACTTCAGTGGCGGAAGTTCAAATAACCTGCGGTAGCTCGGGAGCTTGCAGCGATGACTCCCGCGCGCGCCGGCGGATTCCAAACGGTGAGCTGATTAGGGGATCATGTCGGCGCTCAGGCTCGACAACACTGGCGCCGGCGCCAAACGTCCCCCCGGATCCGAAGTTGACAGTGGCCCAACTGCGCCGCCCAGATAAGACAGTAACTGTCGTCACCCTCGCGCATTTGCTGACAAAGATCGTCTCACGTTTGAGCTAATTAGCGAGGCGGCAATCACCGGAGCCTAAAATCCAGATATCACCGCTCGGCAAGTTGCAAGCTCAGAATATTATGAGGGCTGAGACCGCAGTCGACGGCACCTGTACCTACAAAGCCCGAGCTCAGACATAGCTGTCTAGCTGCTACATTGCGGACGTCGACTGCGACCATGAGACGGTTGATTGATGGGCGGCATTCCACAATCCATTGAGCGGTCAGTCTAATCGCTCGCTTCCCGTATCCGTTGCCTTGATACGATCGACCTATGCGAAGGTTCTGCAAAGTAACGGCACTTGGGGGAGCCCACGCTGGGAGCGCAGCTTTTTCACAGAGGACAAAAAAGCCAACAACTTCCTCCCTCACCACCACCAAAAACGCGTGTTCTAGAGAACTTGTACTAGTCCGTAATTTCTCAAACACCACAGCCGGCGGATCTACGAACTCTTGTTGTTCAGGGTCAAGTTCCAAATGGGCCACCGTCGTGGCGTCAAAGTGAGTTAACGCTTTTAGCGCTGCCCCACGCCCATCAGAGGAAACGGCAGCCGTGCATTCTCTCTTCGAGTTGGAGGCGCAAGACTGATCTATAAAGCCGGACAGTACCTCGGCCAGCGTTCGCCTGCACCAGCGATATGATGACCACCCCGTCAACTCCATGGCAGGCGTTTCAATCATCATCGGCTCCTCGCGTATTAACGTGGGCCATCCAGGGACTGATGCGAGCCAATCCTCATCATAGACCGATTCGACATACCGATGCCCTTCGTCGGGAAAGACCGCCACTACATTTTTGCCTGGATTCGTGCGGGACCACCAATTGGCGACTTTATAGGCTGCACCGCTCGTCGGCCCCATGAATACCCCATGGGCCTGGTGCAATCGGTGAGTCCCTTGAAACATTTCGGCGGGTGTTAGCCAGTGAACCTCGTCGAACTGTCTGTGGTCGACATTGAAAGGTAAGATTCCGCCTCCCAATCCACTCACCATCACTTTGCCGGCAGGTTGCCCGAACAATATTGAATTGGGAGTATCAACACTAATTGCGTGCAGCTCGGGGAAAATAGCTCTTAGAAATTTGGTCGTGCCGCACATGGATCCGCCTGATCCAACTGGACCAACCAGACAGTCAATCTTTCCCACTCTTTCGACTAACATTTCCGCAAACTTCCCATAGGCTAGCGGATTATCGTTGTTGGAATATTGCGCGGGCCAGAAGCTGTCGGGTATTTCCTTCAGATATTCGGCTAGCCTGTCCAACCGTCTTTGCTGAATCCCACGGCCGCCGGGCCCTGCCTCGTCGACGATCTCTATATGTGCGCCAAGCTCTACGAGGCGCTTACGAAGATGACGATCAAGCGACCAATCGCTCACCAACACAAGTTTATAGCCGTATTGTACAGCGAGCATGGCCAATGCGAGACCAAAAGTGCCGGAAGACGACTCGCAGATGGTCCCACCTGGCTTCAGCAATCCGTGCTCAACAGCCCGTTCCAACATGAAGCGTGCGGGGAGCAGCTTCATAAGAAAGAAGCTGGCCCCAAACAACCCATCATTCAGCTTAACGATTCGAGGGAGTTCAAAATCCTCGAGATTGCGCATCGCGATCCGGTTAAACATTCGTTCCCCCCAGTTCGCTTTCATATGAGACGATCGATGGCTTGAAACCATCGCTTCTCAGATCATATCTTGCTCGCTCCATGTTTTCGGCGGTCTTGCTGTTCGTTGGATCAAACATTAAACCAACAACTGTCCCGCTGTGGGCGACCTGAATACCGACTGCACCATAGCGAATGCCGATTGCTTGGATATTGTGCAGACGTGGCTTCCTAAGGAACCTGTCGTTGATCCGAGCGCTCGCCGTAGAAACCAGACCAAGCAAGCCAAGATCGGAAGTACTGATCGCTCGACGAAGGAGACCCCGGAGCGGTCGAAACGTTTCAATCTCGGCGGCACTATACTGAGCAGGCTCCAATGCGAGTGTATCAACTGTCTGATCGGGGGCTGTATCGACGCTGATGTAGTCTATCGGTGGAAGTGAGTTACTGAAGGACTCGATGACGAACCCTTCGCGATGTGCGAAGAGTACCGCCTGCTGCGAAAACAATGTAGAATCGCACGCTGTCTCGGCATTCACAGCAACTTGCATTATGCTGCCAGAGGATGGCTGGACATCTAAGTAATTAAGAACGGCCAAGATGCTGGCCAAGACATCGGCAGTGGATGAGCCCATGCCGCGACCCACGGGAATATTGCTTTCAATCGACAGATGTCCGCCGGTCCTGATCCGAGCAAATCTTTTGACTGCTAGCTCGGCGGCGCGTTCTGCCTTTTGACAATGGGGTGGAGTGATAGAGATCTTCTCTCCACTGGTCGCCCTGAACGTTGCCTTTGACTTGAGCCGACGGCAAGGAAGCGAGATCAATCCCCGGTGTAGCTGTCCATCCTTGTCCTCGAAAACACCTTGCAGAAGCTCGCCGTGATGTCCGGTGGCCTCACCATTTCCCTGTGTTTCGTACATGGCCAAGCCCTCTTGGTTGAGCGGTTCTCGAGTCGCTGGTGATCAACGATCTTTGTTCGATTTTCAACAGCGTGGACCGACAATTCGTCTGGCTAAGCAGAGGGATTCTCAAAACTCATGCCAATTGGGCAAATGGCGCCTCACTAGTGGAGATTCCAAGTAATGTTCAGTCACTTAGAAGGCGCCAGCATGAAAGTGGACGGCAATGTTGCTGGATGGCGAAGACGACAAAGCGGGCGCGTGTTCGTTGCTGAACATTCGCTCAAGCGTATCCTGGTTCTCACCGATCCGCACCGATATTGCCCATCACGCTCGCGGTCAAACCTGGCAATGCACTGATGTTCTGCGGATCGATGCCTTGGTACTCCAAACGGGGCCTTTAGTGAGCCGAATTGCGTCGCGGAATTTCGCCTCGATCATGCGGTCATAGTTGTGGCCCGTGAGAATTGGAAATGTCCCACCAAGTGCAACGGGGCTTCGTCACAACTGGTTTCGCTCTTCAATTGTATTGCTGATTTCCGGATCGAGCAGTTGGCAACAATTCGCAAAGCCGCCGGCATCGGTATTAATCTGCGAAAACGCCCATATCCTCGCCCTACACATAGAGCACTTCACATGTTCGTTCTCCACCAAGATTCATGCAGCGCGATTTGCCCGCAAACCTTGCGAAACCCGATTGTACATCGCGACTAGGTGCCATTTAAGACCATGAGACGACGACTCAATCTATCGCGGTAACGTCGAAGCGCCATGGACTACCAACTCCTCGGATTTCGTAGCTTCCGGAAACAGGATCAGAATGCTGATCAATGATGACATCCTCGACGTGCCGAATAGGCATTTCGCATCGAATATTTCGAGGCACGTCAGAAATATTCAGAAATATCGTGACTACGTTGCCGAGGCTACTGTTGGCCAGGGGGGAGTCCATTGTCAGCCCACGGGACCGGCGCAAAAGACTCTTGGTTGACGCTGCATGGTTTAGCGATCGACATGCCGACAATTCGGCATTCTGATATCGAATACGCATGGCACTGAGCGATATTGTGGATCTGCGGAGCAGCTCGACTGGGTACGGTAGGCTCAAATCTGATGAAGCGATGCTGCTGACCCACGCATCGACCCGTGTGGGTTCGAACAGGGTCGTCGTGGCGCAAACATCAAGCGCGTCCCCCCAGGCTAATTTGCTTACGGACACGGCGGCATGAAAGGAGCCATGCGGGAAGCCGCCCATCGCCTCGGAACGGAGCACGTTGAGAGTCGAGTGGGATTAAAAGACAGGAGCTAGGGACGAACACTATCTCCGAGATGTGTGATCGCTGCGTCCACGCCGCCTTGGCCATGGGGGATCTGCAGCGCTTTGAGGCCGATCTCGACCACGCCTAGAGTGCCCAAGATCGTCGGCGCGTTGACATGGCCCATATGGGCAATGCGAAAAGCCCTTCCCTGGAGGTTGCTGATGCCGACACCGAGGACCAATCCGCACTTATTATTGCAGTAATGATGGAGCTTTGTTGGGTCGTAACCATTGCCCATAAGCACGGTTGTGACCACGTTTGATCGCTCGGACGCCTCGCTGATATTGAAGTTGAGCACGTGCTCTTTACTCCACACCGCGACCGCTCTTCGTACGGCTTCGGCAAGCAGTTGATGGCGACGAAAGACTTTCTCCAATCCTTCATCCAACAGCATGTCGATGGCTTGGCGGAGTGCGAAGAGCAGATGCACCGGAGGGGTACCGGCGTAGCGGCGGTAGTGCTCGATGCCGTCACGCTCGGTCCAGTCCCAATAGGGCGTGCGCATGTTGGCCGATTGATGAACGGCTCTCGCGCGCTCGCTAACGGCAACGAAGCCGAGCCCCGGTGGTGTCATCAGCCCCTTCTGCGAGCCGGACATCGCGACATCGATGCCCCATTTGTCCATCTCAAACGGCATGCAGCCGAGGGATGCCACAGCGTCAACGATGTAAAGCGCGGGGTGGCCAGCTGCACGAATCGCCTTTCCAATCTTCTCGACGTCGTTGACGACACCAGAGGCGGTGTCGACTTGTGTGACGAGAATAGCTTTGATGGTGTGGCTCTTGTCGGCGCGCAACAGAGCCTCGACATCACTGGCGCGCACTGCGCGGGTCCAATCTCCTTTGAGCACCTCCACCTCGGCGCCCATAGCACGCGCAGCATTACCCCACCCGATTGCAAAACTGCCACTCTCCAGGACGAGAACCTTGTCGCGGCGCGAGAGCACATTAGAGAGCACGGCTTCCCAGGCGCCATGTCCATTGGCTATATAGATGTAGGATTTTCCCTCGGTCGCAAACAAACTCGACAAGTCGCGCAACAGCCCTTCGGTCAAATCGACCATTGGCTTGGAATAGATATCGAGCGCCGGCCGGTGCATGGCGCGTAACACTTCGTCGGGTATGGTCGTGGGCCCCGGAAGGGCAAGAAACTCGCGACCGGCGCGAACAGTCATATGAATGCCTCTTGGTTCGACAACCACTTGTAATCGGAACATGGGTTTGAAACTTGCGAACCAGAGGCGAGAAACCGCAGGAATTCCGCGTTGAAGAACGATGTTGCGCAGGATTTCAAATGCGAACGCCTCGAGACCTTCATAAGGTCGGCGCTATTGAGGAAATCGAATCCGGTAGGCACACCGGCGACGAAGCACGCTATTGGACGCGAATCTGTCGAACCCGCTCATTCTTGCGCTCTCGCGCGGCGAGAAAATTGCACGGGTCTGCCGCGCCGGAAAGGTGTTAAGAAAGTTGCGATTGACATCTCCAAAACTCGAAGAGGCTCCGGCGCCACGAGGAGAACCTGTACGTCGTTCTTAACGATGACCATCTCCTCAACGCTGTTCAGATCCATCGGGACCATTTTCCTTAACGCCGGTCAATCTTGCGACGCCCCATCGCGTCCAATTGTGCCGAATGCTTTAAAATGGCTGAAAGTCCCCGAGATCGCAAAAAACATAGCGAAAGTATAAGGTTGGTCATGCCGGCACCGCAGGCATTCGCATGGACCCGTGGTAAACCGCCGCCAATAATCCAAAAGGGCATGGACGAGAGAGCCGCGGTAGTCACTGGCGGTCTGGGCCTGCCGAGGAGGCACCCAAAAGGCCTTTTACGATTGGCCTACCGCTTTCGCGGCCGTTAGAATGACTATTGCACGCAAAGAAATCTTCGGACCTGTACTCGCGAGCATTGGTGCCGAGGACGAGCACTCCGTAATCCGAATTGCCAATGATACCCATGGCATCGCCGTTTACGTACTCTCGGACTCAGCCGGTCTCGCGCGCTACGTAGTTCGCTTGATTCCAGCAGGCAACGTATACGTCGCCGGCAACATCTAAGCTCGGCGGCAAAATCACTGAAGGCGTCTATACTCTGCGACTGCATCTGCAAATGCCTTCCCCGCAACAACCGTTCACACTTAGCCCGCTCCAGCAAATGCCAGACTAAGCACCTAGACAATGCTGTTTTTACACGGAAAACATAGCCTGAGTTCTTGAGACAGGTTGCTCACTCCTAGCCAAAGAGGTCGAGGAGCTCGCCGACCTTGCGCCAGGTTTCCTCGATCTCCCGCGGCCCAGTGGCTCGCATCAGATGTTCGAGATTGGCAAAGAGCTGTTTTGAGCAGATTGAGATCGGACTGTAGGGCGTCACGAAGAGCAGATGCGCACCCATGGCGGCGGATTGCATTATAGGCGAACCTGCCCTTGTGGCTGCCGAATTGTCGAGGATGACGACTCGCCTTTTGCCGGACTTGGCGCCCCCCTACACTTCTCAACATAGAGGGAAGAATTGATGGGGCCGTCGATGACCGTAAGCGCTTAGCCATGACCCTATTGAAGCTGGCTTGACGTTTTGCGGAATCGCCACGGCATGAGGTCATCGATCCTTCTATGGGGATGGCCGTCGATGATCGCCTTGAGTGTTTCAGCGATGTAGGCGACCGGGTTGACGCTGTTGAGCTTGCAGGTAGCGACTATCGACGCCAGCATGGCCCAGTTTTCGGCCCCGATTTCATGGCCGGCGAAGAGCGCGTTTTTTCTGGTTAGGCAGACCGGCCGGATGGCGTTCTCGACCGGGTTGGTGTCGAGTTCGAGACGCCCGTCTTCGAGGAAGCGGGTCAGCCCCTGCCAGTGATTGAGCGCATAGCGGATGTCCTCGGCGAGCGTTGAGCCGCTGGAGATCATAGAAAGCTGAAAGCCGCGATGAGGGGCAGCGAGTGCTCCTTGCGCGTGGCCAACCGGACGTCCGACGACGAGCCGCGCACCATGGCTTCGATGGCGTAAAGCTGCGCGATGTGTCGAACGGCGGCCTCGGCGATCGGAGACTTGCTGTTGCGCACCAATTTGACGAAGCGCCGGCGCAAATGGCTCCAGCAATGCACGAGCGTCCACGGCCCTTGCGGTCGAACGACTTCGGTCAGCCGGTCATAACCGTCATAGGCATCGCATTGCAGGAAGCGTCCGCCAAAGCCATGCAGGAACTGCTCCGCAAAGGTACCGCTGCGACCGGGGGCATATCGGAACAGCACGATCGGCGGGCTTGGGCCGCTGTGGCCGCGGTCGTCTGAGGCGATCGCCCAGAAGTAGCCCTTCTTCGTTTGGCCGCGCCCCGGATCGAGTACCGGCGCCTTGGTTTCATCCATGAACAGCCGATCCGCCATGGCCAGGTGGTGGCGCATGTGGTCCGTGATGGGCTGAAGGTGGAAGCAGGCCCGGCCGGACCAGTTGCCCAGCGTCGCCCGATCAAGCCGGATCCCCCGGCGCGCATAGATCTCGGCCTGACGGTAAAATGGCGTATGATCGCCAAATTTGGAGACGATCACGTGCGCGATGGCCGCTTCGGTCGGCAGCCCGCCAGGCACGACGTGCTCCGGTGCGTGCGCCTGGACGAGGGGGCCCGCGCGCAGCGGCGACAGATGTATTTCGGGCGGCGCGTGACCAACACCCTCCATTGCGCCGGGATCACGTCCAGGCGTTTGCTGACGTCCTCGCCAATCTTCGCCATGGCGCCGCAACCGCACGGACAGAGCGTGCTCGCAGGCTCGATGATCCGTTCCACCTGCGGCAAATGGGCAGGCAAGCAGCCGCGATTGCGATGAGGACCTTGATCCGGCACGTTCCGCGATCGGCCGTTGATCACAGCCTCGGCTCTCTCCTGCGCCGCGTCCAAGATGCCTTGCGCGATCTCCACGTCTTCCAGCGGTAAGTGATACTGATCTGGCCGCAGCTTCTCGGACTTCGAGCCAAACTTCTCGCGGCGCAATTCGCCGAGAATGATCTCTAGCCGACGCCGCGCTTCCTCCGACGCCGCCAGCGCCCCCTGATGCTCGCTCAAGGCCGCCTGCGTTTGCGCCAAAAGCGCCTTGAGGCGTTCGTTTTCGTCGCGCAGCGCCGCGATGCTCATGTGCTATTTCGAGCACATCGGCGCCACGTGCCACGCTCAAAATAGCTGCCGAGTCATTCTGCCGCAGTTATCCAGCGACCTGCGGCCGCCGCGCTTCTTCCGGGCGGACCAACCTCCAATCCAGCCCCTCGAACAAGGCCGCGAACATCGCCGGCGATATCCGCATCACGCCGTCCGCGATCGTTGGCCAAACGAACTTGCAACCTTCGAGGCGCTTGTGAACCAAGACCAGGCCCGTTCGGTCCCACACCAAAAGCTTGATTCGGTCCGCTCGTTTCGATCGGAACACGAAGGCTGCGCCGCTGAACGGGTCAAGACGAAGCATCTCCTGCACCTTCGCCGCAAGCCCATCGTGGCCACAGCGGAAGTCGATCGGCCGCGTTGCAACGTAAATCTTCAGATCAGCACCGGCCGCAATCATCGTGATGCTCGCAGCACGCGGATCACCCGGGACAGCTGCTCGGCATCAATGGGCGTATCCGTCCGCAGCACGATATCACCAATCGCGATCTCAAGCTTGATGGCCGGAGCCTGACGCTCCTCCAACGCACCTCCCACCACCAGCGGCGCGAATGTCGGCTGGGACGCTTCGCACGCCGGCAGCAGGCCTCGCTGACGAAAGCGCCGTCGCCAATCGTAGATCTGCCAGCGCGTCGCTCCGTGCTTGCGCGCCACCTCGGCCACCTGGGCACCGGGCAACAGACTCTCGGCGACAATCCGAGCTCTCTCAGCTTCCGAGCGCACGCGCCGCCCCGACGGTCCTTCCAGAACTTCCAACCGGCTCACCGACCCTGGGCCGTCTAAATGGACGTCCTTTTTGCTGTCCAATCCCATCTCAAACCTCCGTCCAACCCGGAGGCTTCTTCGCACAGCTATTCCGATCCCGAAGCAAGGGTTCCGGCTACGCGCTCACCGATGACCAAAGGTGCACCGATTTGGTCGTGCCGCAACGCTGCTATGAAAGTCATGGCCTTCGAGCGCGTTTAATTATGGGCGATGTTGGGGCGCGATCTTGTTGAGCCGGCAGGATCGCTTTTTAAAACTCACCCTCTGGCGTGCACAAATGTTCCCCTGCCGCAGATCTTTTGATCCCGCGCGTCACCAACTCCTTTGTCAGCGTCCGCAAGCTGATGCCCCAAGCGAACACGCTGGCACAGTCAGTTGGCATTCGCACCCGACAGAACCGACTCCTTGTGACCACCGATCTTGCCGGACGGAACGCCTCTCCTCTCCCGCCTCAAATCCTTTCACTTCGTTACACAGGAGGAGCTGATCCGAAGCGCCTCTGCAATCGAACGAAGTGTCTCCCCTGCGTCGGTCGGTGTCAGAGCGCATTCACGAGTGTCTTACGAATAGGGGCGCAGCATCCATGCTGACCCTCATTCTCCAGAATAGAGTTCGAAGTGGAATTCGCTGACATGCCCCAGCTACCACAAATCACGCCAACACGCCTGTCTCACCGACCCGACGAAGGTGATAGTCCGCATCGCCAAACGTGTTCTCGATCATGGTCAGCCTCTTAAAATAGTGGCCAATCTTAGCCGCCATGGTCATCCCGATCCCGCCATGAAGCTGGATAGACTGCTGACCGATGAATTTTCCGCTCCTGCAAATCTGCACTTTAGCCGCGGCGACGGCTGTTGCACGCTCAGCAACGTTGTCGATATCCGCGGCCATGGTGGCGTACATCGACATCGAGCGCGCCTGTTCGAGCGCCACAAACATGTCGGCGGCGCGGTGCTGCAGACTCTGGAACGAGCCGATTGGCACTCCGAACTGGTTTCGCGTCTTCATATAATCGACCGTTACCTTCAGCGATTCGTCCATCAGGCCGACCGCTTCCGCGCAGAGCGCGGTGCGGGTGTCGTCAACCACCCGCTCGACCAGCGGCAACGCGTTCTCGGGATCGCCGATCGCAGCTGCGCTGCCCACCTCGACACTTGTGAAGCTGAAGTCGGCGGCATGCAGCCCATCTTGGGTCGGATAGCTCTTTTTGGAGATGCCTCGCGCGTCCGCAGGCACCAAAAGCGCCGCGATACCGCCTCGGTCGCGTTGAGCGCCTTTGGTGCGCACGGTGACAATCAATGTGTCGGCGTTCTCGCCATTGAGAACAACACATTTTTCGCCGTCAATGACCCATCCATCGCCGCTCTTCTTCGCGGAGGTAGTCACGTCATTCAGATCATAGCGAGAGTTCTTTTCAAGTTGCGCGAATCCAAAGGTCTTGCTGCCGTCAATGATCCCATGCAGATGAGCTGCCTTCTGCACGTTCGAACCGCCATGGCGCAGGAAGCCGCCGCCGATCACAACGGTGGCGAGATAAGGCTCGACCACAAGCGCTCGGCCGAACGCTTCCATCACGATCATAGTCTCCACGCCGCCGCCACCAAACCCGCTATCGGCTTCGGCAAAAGGAAGTCCGAGCAGACCCTGCTCAGCAAAGCGGCTCCAGACCACTCTGCTCCAGCCGCCCTTCTCCTTCAAATATTTCTTGCGCTGGTCGAAACTGTAGACATCGGTCAAGAGTCCATCGACGCTTTCCTTGAGGAGCCGCTGCTCCTCGGACAAATTGAAGTCCATATTCTAAGCTTCTCCAGGCGACAGATGTGGACCTCCTGCCGGTCCCATTTGCTGGTGTAAAAGAAGGGTTAGAGCCCAAGCACCGTCTTGGCAATGATGTTGCGCTGGATTTCGTCGGAGCCGCCGTAGATTGAGACTTTGCGGTTGTTGAAGTAGCTCGGCGCTATCTGCGCGATCCAGTCCATCGCTTCATCCGGCGAATCGGGATGTTCGTTATAGGGCGCAGCGAATGGCCCGATCATCTCCATCAAGAGTTCAGTCGTGGTCTGCTGGCTTTGTGAGCCCTTAATCTTAAGCATGGAGGACGCAGGATTTGACTTGCCCTTACCGTACTTGCCTTCATCCGCGACAATGCGCAGTTGCGTGAGCTCGAGTGCCTTCAGCTCGATTTCGGAGATGGCGAGCTTCTCGCGGAACATGGGATCCTCGATCATAGGCCGGCCGCCACTTTCGAAGTCTGCGGCCAGCTCCCTAATGCGCCGGATTCGCTCCTTGGAGACGCCAACCCGCGCAATGCCGGTGCGTTCATTGCCGAGCAGAAACTTTGCGTAGTCCCAGCCTTTGTTCTCCTCGCCGATTAGGTTTTCGTAGGGCACCTCGACGTCATCGAAGAAGACCTCGTTGATCTCACGTCCGCCATCGATAGTCTGAATCGGACGCACCGTCACGCCCTCGGAATCCAAGCATAACACGATGAAGGAAATGCCCATCTGCTTCTTAGCGCTGTGATCTGTGCGGCAGAGGCAGAAGATCATGTCGGCATGCTGCGCGAGCGTCGTCCAGGTCTTCTGGCCATTGATGATCCACTTGTCGCCCTTGCGTTCGGCCTTGGTCGTGAGCGAGGCGAGATCCGAGCCAGCGCCGGGTTCCGAAAAACCCTGGCACCACCAATCATCCACGTTTGCGATGCGCGGTAGGTAATATTGTTTTTGCGCCTCATTACCGAAGGTATAGATGACAGGGCCGACCATGCCGACGCCAAAGGCGAGCGGCGTCGGCGCCGGATACATCTGCAGCTCCTCCCTGAAGATGTAATGCTGGACCGAACTCCAGCCTGTGCCGCCGTATTCCTTCGGCCAAGAACTAACGTTCCACCCCTTCTTGTTGAGGATGCGCCACCATGTCACCATTTCCTCCTTCGACACATGGCGGCCTTCGATCATCTTGCGCTGCAGCTGCGGCGATACATTGTCGCGCAGAAACTGCCGCACTTGATGTCGGAAGGCTTGTTCTTCCTCGGTGAATACAAGATCCAAAGAATTCTCCTGCAACCGAATAACGTGGGGCCGCGTCAGGATGGCGACGCCTTCTCCATGCATCCCAATTTGAAGAGGCCTCGAGGAGAGGTGGAGCTGAACACGAAGTCTGTCGAGAGGGCTGACGAGGGGCAAAGCATCCGCCTGTTGCCAGAGCCCTTACGTGGCGACACCAACGATTTCCGCTTTCCGGCTCCTGCGAACCCTATTTGACCATGGCGGCCCATGTCCGCGCTTCGACTTCTCTTTTTCAGTTTGTCGCAAAGTGTGATGACTGGAGGCGTCTTGCTTCCCGTCAAGCGAGCGTGAAACATTGCTTAGCTATCCTCGCGTTCTATCCGCCGGGAATGGGCATCCTGAATTTCGGGAGCGAGAACATCGCCCATCCTGTACTCCTAAATGCATTCAACCGCCCCTTCACGGTGTTGCCGCCGCTCTGCACCAACGTCTAGCAACGGTCGTGCCAGTTGAAAATGATCTGTAATTCTCGAACAATCGCCGGCGTCGTAAACCGAATAGACATCGTACACTGTGCGTGATCGGACAAGCATTAAGAGTTAACCGTCGCTTCCATAGCCGCGCGACCGGCTGAGTCCAAATTTTCTAGCCTTCATTATCTCTCAGCTCGTCGAATAAATGTGCGCTAACGTTCGCCTGCCGCCCGAGTGCTGTGGGCCTGCGAGCGGTCGAACAAAGACGTCTCTAGTTTACGCTAGAAAGAAGCGCAGTTGAGGCGTTTTCGAAACGACGGTCAGAAGCGAGGAGTTTCCAGTACGGCTTCCGACGCTCGCGCAGTCCTTGCTGCTGCCCCCGTCGACCTGCTAGCTCCTTCGACGAGCAGCGTACCGCAATAGCCGTTCCTAAGCAGACCACCGACGTCATGATCTAACTCGATGGTTGTTCGATTATCCTTCGCTTGATCAATGCTGATTCGGGACCTGGGATGATCGTGAACCTGAGCGAGGGTGGGCAAAGCATCGCTCGCCGTCTGCCGGATCATCAGATGCGTGGCAGGGGTCGCGAGAGTTGAATGACTAGCGCCGTGCCAATCAGCGATGCCTGCGAACGCGCGCTGCGGCTGATCACCGCCTAGCAAATCGGGCGAGCGCCTTGCGATCGATCTCGATGCCCAATCCCGACCCGTTAGGCACGGGGACGATACCGCGAGTGTGCTCGATGGGCTCGGTGACGACCGCCTGCCGGAGCGGGTTTTCGGTTCGGTCGAACTCCAGCAAGGGCGCCACTGATATGGGCGAGGATCGCGTGTGCGGCGGCAGAACGGCGAGCAGATGCAGCGACGCGGCAATTGCAATCCCGGTGCCCCAAACATGCGGAGTATAACGGACGCCGAACACCTCTGCCATATCGGCGATCTTCTTGCATTCGGAGAATCCGCCGGCCGCGCAAATGTCGGGCTGCGCGATATCAAGCGCGCCCGAGACGAACAGGTTGCGGAATCCGTAGCGGGTGAACTCACATTCTCCGCCTGCGATCGGGATCGAGATTGCCGCCTTTACCGCGCAATAGCCGGCAAGATCCTCTGGCGGTACCGGCTCCTCGAACCAGCTGATATCGTATTTCTCGATCATGCGGCCCAAGCGGATCGCGGCCACGCTGTCAAAGGCGTGGTTCGCATCCACCATCAGCGACACAGCGGGCCCGATCGCCTCGCGCACGACGCGTGTCGCGACAACATCCTCCTCCACACCGAAGCCGACCTTGAGCTTCACCGCCGAGAATCCCTCCGCGACGTAGCGCGCTGCCTCCTCGGCCAGATACCGGACCGGATCTTCAGCTTGGCGCCGGTGGAGGCCAGTCGCGTAGGCGACGATGTGAGTCCGCAGCGCGCCGCCGAGCAGCTGATGCACCGGAACGCCAAGATGCTTGCCCTTGATGTCCCAGAGCGCGATATCCATACCGCTCAAGCCCTCTATCACGACACCCTTCTGGCCGTGATCGCGCAGGCGCGCATAGATCATTTGCCAGAGATACTCTGTGCGCAGCGGATCCCCTCCAATTAGCCATGGCGCGACGCTCTCGACGACGGCGGCCGTTATCCCCGCCGGTCCATAGCATTCGCCCCACCCGACAACACCCTCGTCGGTCTCGATTTCAACCAGCATCGCTGTACGCGTATCGTACCAGCCACGCGCGGAGGCGAGAGGTTCCGATAGTGCGGCTTGAAGGACATGAGTGCGAACGTTCGTGATCTTCATCGGCCTTGTCTTGTTAAAGTGCTGCTACGTTCCTCACTCGGGGTAGTCGCTTCTAAATAGTTACGGCGCGAGGCGGCGTCTAAACGCATTAAGCCTTTGCTTAGGGAATATTCGCAGATAGGAAACGATGATCGATGCATTGAAGATCATTTCGATGAGCTGTCAGAAACGGGACAAAGATATCAGCCGTTCGTGCACGAAGAGCGCCGGTAGCCACCATGGTTTGGCAATGGTTGTCCTCCAGGCAGCGGCGATGGAAGCCGCGCAGCACGGCCTCTCGCTGTGCATTCCCCGGACAGCACAAGTCCTGGTCGCCAGGCCGGCGCCCAGTCGATAAAGGGCGTCCCTTCGAGTCACCCGGGATCGGATTTTTGTTATCGTCCATTCTTTTTTCGCAGCTAAGTCCCCCAACTGGTACCGTACCTGGGTTAGTTGACATTGATTTAGCCAACTCGAGGAGGCCCATTTGAACTCCTGCGCCGGGCCTACCGCGTCCACCATTTCCAACGATGCTTAACCTTCCCCAGCAATGACCATGCCACCAGACGCCTATACTTGGAGAGATACGAAATCGATGTCCTCATCCCACACCGGAAACAAAGTTGCGCTTGCTGTCAGACTGTTCAACATAGACTTCAACCTGACACAGCCGAACACCACAATGCACCTGGAAGAGGTTTACCCCCTCCTGCCGGGGGATCGACGGCACAGGGTGTTCGAAAACTTGCATCACGTTTATACGACATGCCAGAAGGCTCAGCGTCCCTCGCGCACTGAACCTTCCTGGACGACAGAGGCGACCAGCGTGCCGTCTGGCTTGAAGATTAAGCCGCGCACGAGACCGCGTCCGCCTTGCGCGCTCGGAGACTCTTTGGCGTAAAGTAGCCACTCGTCGGCCCGAAATGGCCGGTGGAACCACATTGCGTGGTCGAGACTTGCAATCATCATCCGCCTGTCGAACAACGGGCGCTCATAGCGCGCCGTCACTGCATCGAGCAGCGAGTAATCGGAGGCATAGGCCAGCGCGCACATATGAAGCGCTGGATCGTCGCGCAACCTCTCTGCGGCCTTGATCCAGATATGAACGCGACCGTCATCAATTTTCTGCCCCACATAACGACCGATCTCGACCGGGCGCAACTCTATCGCGTAATAGCGCCGGATGAATTCCGTCGTTTCACAATACAGCGGCTGCTCAGGCAATTCCTCCTCTACGAGCTTTTCCGGCAGCGGCATGCGGGGCATCTTCTCCTGGTGGTCAAAGGCGCTCTCCTCGCCGGCATGGAACGACACCGTGATGGAGAAGATTGCATTGCCATGCTGGATTGCGGTGACGTGGCGCGTCGAATAGCTCTTGCCCTCACGCACCCGTTCGACCTGGTAAATGATCGGCACCTCGGGGTCGCCGGGCCGGATGAAATGGCCGTGCAGTGAGTTCGGTAGCCGACCTTCGACCGTACGGCATGCCCCGACCATCGCTTGCCCGATTACCTGACCGCCAAACACCCGTTGAGCGTTGGTGTTCGGACTCGTGCCACGAAATAGGTTCGTTTCGATCTCTTCCACGTCGAAGATAGCGAGCAGATCGATCGGGCTTTGGGACATTGACGTGGTTTCTGTTTCTTCGGCGTCATTTCCGGGCATGGCACAGCCACGAACCTAAAGATTTCGAGATTTCGGGGCGTTTCTTCAAATCGCTTTCTGCAACCGCAAATGTGCGGAACGGCACGCGACAGTGCTGCTGTCTATGGGATCGATTTGAATAAATCGAGCCCTTCGCATGAACTCCTGGACGTGGGCATTTCGCAACAATGCTCTATGGTCGCTGCAGCAATCGGTGTGCCAAAAGAAGTGCGAATGCTGGGGAGATGCAATCCATCTATTTCATGTCGCGCCCGACCAAATATTTTGCCCTGGCGGCGCGTTCCAAACACAGAGAGTTGAAACCGGACACGGTTGAGCCCGACTACGACACGCGAAGGAAAACCGCCGCCTCTGGTGCCCAACGTTTGGCGATGACGCTCGTCCGCGCTGTCATACGCAGAAAGAGGCCGACAGCGGCCATTAATTTCGTAAGCGCCTTCTGCCCCCTGCGTCTCCGAGGCATACCGCGGGCAGCTTTGAGCTCGATCGTTGCAATGGATCGCATCCCGTGCGGCTCCTCCGCTGGACGAGCTGCGGCCCGTCTGACGAGCGCTATAGCCTGTTCATCCTCCGCGCCAAGGGCGCGCGCTAGCTGGCCGGCCCCCCGGTTTGCATCTGGCAACGGCTGCGCAGCGTGGCCAGCAAGGTCAGTGTTGGGACAATACGTTAGACGCTAGCTCTATCCTCAATGGCCGGCACGGCTGTTCTGCTAGCGACGCTCACCCCCCTTAGTCCGGTCCCAAGCAGTACACTCGCAGCACGCGCGCCGTAAGTAGTAGATAGCCGCTCACATCTCAGTTTCCGCGGCCTGATAGGCCTCAAAGCGCAGCCGGATCGTTCAGATGCATCACCAGGCGGCAGCAGAGGGACGGATCTTTTCAGATTCTGCGCCCTCCGTGCCCTTTGCGGGATCCTGCTTGAAACAAAGCAACGCTGGCGCCCCAAGCGCCACCGCGCCATACCGGCAGGGTCGATTCCTCCGGCGTCCGAGGCCACACCGGTGCCCAGCCAATTCCATTGGTATCTACGCCTAGAGAGCTCAGCTCAGCAGCGTCTGCCGATTTCTGACGACGGAAACTTGGCCCTGCCAAACATGAGCTTCGAACGGACTTGGCGTTTTTCCAGAGATTGACCGTAATGATCTCGCCAGGAAACACCGGGGCAGAAAAGCCGACGCGATGACGATGAAAGGCAGAGGGATCGTAGTCGGCATAGGTCTGCAACACCGCCCTGCACGTCAGCCATACGTGCACATGCCTTGGAGAATGGGTTGGTAAAACTGGCTCGGCAGCCGGATTCCGGATCGCTATGTAAGGGATTCGATCGCCCGATAAATGATAGATCAGCGCTTGGTCGGGCTGGATCGGGATATCGATTGATCTTTCCGGTGCTCGGCGGGGTCTCCGATGCGGCTTGGGCATCCCCTCCGATGGTCCGCCAAAGCCGCCGTCGCGCCTCGCAAACGTCGTAGAATGGATCGTGACGATCTTGCGCGCCATCTCGAACGACGACTTCGTTGTGAATGATCGCGCCTTTTTCCCTGCCTTTGTCGTATACGCCGCGCACGTGCGCATCCGCGGTAACGCTAGCTGCGACAGGAATCGGCTGGTGAAATGTGATGTCACGTTCGCCTCAAGGACCGTAACGCGGTTGAGGTCGATGACACCGGGGCGCGCTCCCCAGACACAGACCGAGGCAAAAAGTCGGAACCACCTTTAGCGGCTTGGGTGTTGCAAATCCCTCGTTGACAAACTGCAGCTCCTTCTCGTTAAGAGCATCGCAGCCCATGCCGATGCCAAGCGCATAAAGCATCTCCGCGCGATCACTCCACGGGCGGCAGTGGAGGTCCACGTTCGATCAGTTTTTGTGAACATGCGGTGAGCGCTGGCCGTTGACAGCCAGGCCCAATGTTGGCGCGAGGTTATCCACCAAAAATGGCCTTCGTGAAACTCAAAGGAATATTGCGACAGGCCCTAGCCTAGGCTCCGACGCCCTTTGGGATTTCAACGGTCGCGTCACATCTGACGAATGCGCCAACTAGCTCCGCCGATATAGTCCCTGTCTGATCGCAACTTCCTCTAGAGCTTGCGTGGAAGCAGGAACGTCCCTCGAATGACCATCTGGATAGCGCCACCCCAAAGATGGTCGTACTCAAGTTGACACACCATGCAGCCGTCACCTGAAGGTCTCCGATGGTCGGATTTCGATGCACCGCTTAGGTCCGGAATTGACCGGCTAACTCCTCGCCGAGGCCTTACCGCTGGCCTGCCGTTCGAACAGCCGTCGATAGATGCCGCCGGCCCGAGCCAGGGAGTCGTGGGTGCCCTGCTCGACGATCTCACCGCGATCGAACACCAAAATGCGATCGAGGTTGCGTACCGCCGAGAGCCGGTGCGCGATCACGATCGAAGTGCGCCCCCTCATTAATCGCTCCATCGCCTGCTGAATCAGCGCCTCCGATTCCGAATCGAGGCTCGAGGTCGCCTCGTCCAGAACCAATACCGGCGCGTCAGCGAGGAACGCCCGCGCCAGCGCGACCCGCTGCCGCTCGCCCCCCGACAGCTTTACACCGCGCTCGCCCACCAGGGTACCATACCCCTTCGGCAGCCGCTGGATGAAGTCGTGCGCATTGGCGAGCCGCGCGGCCTGTTCGATCGCCGTCACGTTGGCCCCAGGCCGGCCGTAGGCGATATTCTCCGCCAGCGAGCGGTGGAACAGGATCGGCTCCTGCTGTACGATCGCGATCTGACTGCGCAGCGATTGCTGTGTCGCTTTGGCAATATCTTGGCCGTCGATCA
>Ga0209589_1005117_pt1 | contig 22386 bp, 6 predicted proteins | sample CowpeawhiteBW_FD_187525 | JGI IMG/M metagenome (GOLD analysis project Ga0209589, IMG submission 187525) | Root nodule microbial communities of legume samples collected from California USA - Cow pea white BW (SPAdes) (version 2) | ecosystem: Host-associated > Plants > Roots > Nodule | place: USA...
ACTTTTACTAAAACATATTTTTTAATCTATCACATCAATCAAATCTTTCTCAAACTCTCACAAACTTTACTTCCAAATTCACTCACCATCACTTCTAAATCCCTTAAAAAAAACAACACAAATTTCATTCTTAAATCGATTCAAACCCTTCCACTCTCTCTCTCAATCACTCTCCTTCAAGTGAACACAGCCTAAATCTTTGAATGAGAACACAAAATATTTTTAAATCCATCTTCTCTAATACACATGAACAGTAGATATCTTTCAAACGAAGGCTAAATGATGTCATTATCATTATACTTGAGCTTATAAAAGTTTAATTTGTGATGTACTAGGCATTAGTTTTGTGGTTCGGTTCTTCGAAGTTTGAACCAGAAAGGTTGGTATCGCGAATACAGTGGGCGAAGACAATACCAGATTGCACCACAGACACACGAGCGTCAGAAAGTACTTTCAACGCGCTTTTCTGGCCGTTCGAATTCGCAGTCTCACGTTTGAAAATTACGAGTTTTAGTTTATATTCGCTTCTTATTTCTTTTTCTTTTTTTTTAATTTTTTTTTCTCTCACCAAATTTTGAGTATCCTATATAAGGTAGAACCTTTGGGCGTACCCTTTCATTCCTTTCGTTCCGTTCTGAAATTTCATTCCCCTGACCTTTCGTACCCTTTCATCCCTCTTTCTCTCTCACGCGACAATGTCGGAAGCTAAGAGTCAAGTCGAATCCTTGAGGAAATGGGTCGTCGAGCACAAGCTTCGAGCTGTTGGTAAATTTTTCAATTCCCCTATTTGTTCGTTCCGTTAGATTCTTTTGTTGCACATCGCTATGCCATTTTTTTTTTTTTTTTTTTTTTTTTCTGTTTATTGTGACATCGATGGATATTTTGGTTTAATGATTTCGATCTTTGTGGTTTGGCGGATTGTGTTCGGATCAGGGTGTCTGTGGCTCAGCGGTATCACGGGGTCAATTGCGTACAACTGGTCTCGACCCAACATGAAACCCAGTGTGAAGATCATTCACGCAAGGTTGGTTACAATTCTGTTGTGTTTTATTGACTTGTTGATTGTATATGATTAACTGGATGCGTCATGCAAAGGAAACTGTGCAATCCGTTTGATGCCGAGGAAAAGTGTTTGTGATTTTGATGTGGTTCTGTGTTTATACTGTAAGCCATTAGTTTGTCTGGTGTCAACTGAATGATACGATTGCTTTGATTTTTTGCTACTGTGGTTTGTTTCATCGAGGCCTTTTGTTGACACTTATATTCTGTTTCCACCATTTTCAACTGGTGTGTAAATTGGGGCCTTAAGAATGGAATTGAATGTATTTTTTACAAAGGACGGTGTGTCATTCAATTCCTTCTCATCTATCCTAATATAGCCTAGAAATTGAATCAAATTCAACTCCTTTATCATTTGTGATTAAATTTAGCTTCAAAACTAGTATTTATGTAACACTATTTTGGCTGATAATGTATGCTTGAAGTTTGCGTTTATCGATTTTTTTCATATCGCTGCCTTTTTTCTTTTTTCCATTTTGATATGATGCCAATTTCATTTCTCCAAGAAGTTAATCATGTCAATCAGCTTTAAGATCGGCATACAGGCCATTTTATTTCAGTCTTTAGGATGACTATACGAAGCATTAACTACTATTTTACTATATATATTGGAGCACTTGGATGCTCCAACCCTTATAAAAAAAGATATTTACATTGTTCCAGCCTTAGGTTTCTATAAGAGCATGATTGAAACCTCTCCATTTGACATAAAAAATCCTTCTTCTGTACCTATCTAGTTTATTCTTGACACATACATGATACATAGATGAAAACAAAGATGGGAATACAAAATATTGAATTAAATCATTGATGTGCAGCATCGGCCTTCAAGGTGTTGTAATATGTAACAACGATACATTGGAGTTTTTGTCTTGAGCAATATGTAGTGTTTATTGACTACTTTTTCCAATGGATCTGCATCTTTTCTCGTAGTACATGTGGTATAAACATATGCTTTTCCATTTGCAATTACTCTACTGTCTCTAAGGTGAAATCAAGTTTGTTTTCATCTTTTTCTCCCTTGTTCGTTGTCTCATCAATTATGTGATGGCATACAGTTCAGCATAAAAGCCTTCAACCAAGAGTAAGAATTACAATTGCAAAATTTGAGTTCGAGAGGTCTCAGGCTGTTAAGAGGATGATGTATAATAAAATTTGTTGGCTTTAAGATTTGTGTGAATTATTGATGAATATATGAGCTGCACTAGGAAATTATTGGAAAAATGACATCTCGTAGAGAATTGATTGGGATTTATACTAGAAAAGTCTACAACAAAAGTTATTTATCTTTTACTGGAGTTGATGAAAATGTCAACAACATTTTTAAATATCAAGAAATGTCTTGGACGTGTGACTAAGTATTTTCCTACAAAGATATGTTAACACCAGGTTTCGGTTTTGAGTCTTTAATTAGTTTAATTTGGTCCTATTGGGTCGGTTTCAATCTCGTCCCACTCTTTAAATTTTTTAATAATGTCCTTCCTTTTTAAATAAAATTATCAATATCCATTTTGTGAAGGTTTTTATTCCTGTGAAAAGGGTAAAGGGAGACTGAGATGAGAAGTATATTACATGAAATTGTTAAGAGGAAGATGTGGAATAATATCCTCGACAATTTAGTTTTATTTAAATCCAGTGGCACTGTGCAATCCATTTAACTCATTTTACATGGTTATATGATTATTGCTTGTTATTGTTTGAGTTGTCATCGTTCAATTTGAGGGACCTGGGACCTGAAAAGATGAACAGGCGATAGTTCTATCTATGTGATTGATGTATTGGGTTCAGTTCTTGCTTATTAGTGTTGTTGCAAATTTTACTGTACAATTTGAGTCGGTTTGAATTTTTTCTTTTTTAAAGTTTGAACCTGCATTGCGACATCTTGCATAATTTCTAGCTTATGCTTGTTTCTAATGTTTGTGTGCTGTCTAATCTCAGGTTGCACGCACAGGCACTTACACTGGGAGCATTAGTCGGTGCTGCGCTGGTAGAATATTATGATGTTAAGAAAGGAACAAAGACTTTCTAAAGAACGTGGGGAGATATTAACGCAACCAGAGTAACCTCAGACTCCTAGTACTAGTACTACTCATATCTTAATCATTATTGCAAAATTTGCAATTGGACTTATACTTCATTCTTTCTCAAAATAACATACTACTTTAAATAAAAATGTTAAACATGCTTGCGGCAGAGTGAATGTATTTTCTTCCTTGTAGAATGGATTGCTTATAGTGCTAGTTGCTTCACACATTTGCTAGCAATTTTTGTCAGTTCACAGTAATCCTATATTTATAGGATTAGAGCACTTGGCTGCAGAAAGAAAGATGGAACATATTAGTGTTGTAAACTTCGACATTCGGCAATATTATTTTTAGTATTATTATTATTAAGCTATGATATTATTTTTTATTTTATTTTATCATTATTACCTTATTAACACTGGTTCAACTACTTATTCAAGATTAGATAGAGACATGGGATAAATTTGCCCGTATTGTTTGAATTTTTCCTTTAATGTGGAGTATCCCAATGGATTAGATATGAGTATAATAGTATTCAATATTTGAGTTTATGATTATATATATATATATATATATATATATATATATATATATATATATATATATATATATATTGGTTTAATTATTATTTTATTTTGGTTTCTGTTTTTGTTTGTTAAATTGATTTTTTTGTTTGTTTAAATTTTAATTTGATCTCGATTTTAAAAGTTAATAAGTTAATATAATTTAGTCTTTTTAGTTAAATTTCTAAAACCGGATTTAGAATTTTTCAAAATTAAAGTTCTTAACAAAGATGAATTACTTTATTTGAGTAATTAACACAATTATAATATTAATTTTGATAAAACATCAATTTAGTGAGAAGGACAAAATTATTTCAATTTTTTAAAAATTGAGATTAAATTAAAACTAAAAAACAAGAAAAAAAAGTAATTAAATATATATATATATATATATTAATTGTTTATTTGACAAAATTATGTTATTATTTAACATTTTATTTTGAGAATCATGCAATTATAATAAGAAAGTATGTTATTTTGACATTAAATTTTTCACATGATTTGTTTTAATATGTATGATCTTTGTATTTTATAAGAAAATATAATTAATATTTTAATGGACACAATATTAGTATATATTACTATACTATATTGAAAGTGTTTCTCTTCTATCATGAATATTTTATATTTTAAGGGTATATATACTTATATTTTGTCTCCTCCTATCATACTTAACCATAATATTTGACCCCGGAATGATTTATGCATAAATATTTATATTTATATAATTTAATAAAGATTTCAATTTTTCATAAATTTAATTATTTTAATTGAGTTTCTATTTGTAATGAATATTTTTAAAAATTATACCTTTTCTACTATTTTACTATTTAGGTACTGATATTTTGTCTAACCATCTTATTTGTTCTTTTTTTTTCGTAATGCTTCCATTAAAAAAAAACATGTTAGATAATGAGTTGTTATAAATTTTAATAAGAAAACAATTTTTATTTTATGTTAATTATAATATTATTTCAAATAAATGGCAAGACTTTACATTTTTAAATATATAATAAGTAGAAAGAGATGACATAATTACATCACCCGACTAATAACAAAATGAATAAATTTTAATTAAAAGTATAAAGATTTTAAGTAAGAACTAAAATACAATATTATTTTACCGTATTTATAATGTTTAACTACCATATTATTTTATGTATGTATCTTTTACTACAAAGCAAGCTATTTTATTTTTCTTTTATACATGAAAAAAACTATAAACTATGATTGATTTTAAATTACCTCGAGGCAACAAATACTTACATATTTTTCAAATAAGTTAGTAAGTTAGCAAGTGTTTCAACTTAATTTTAAAAGTTATGACTTCACTCTCATGATTTTGTTGAGAAAAGTTTCAAATTAACTCATTCACAAAGTTTTTTCGATAATATTAGTCATATGAATTTTGTAATCCGAAATGAATTGTAGTATGGAAATGGAAATATATTACAAATCAGATCATTTAAAAGGAAATTTGAGATTAAACAATAAAAGATAATATTTTCTTTTATGAAATTTGATCGCTCAGAAAAAAAAAATATGAAAATATTACGAATATGTAATTATATTAATTAATTAGGTTATTAATCTCTTCAAATAGATTAAGTCTAAAAATACTATGATTCTGCAAACATGGTAATTTATTAGGATACTAATCTAATTAATTAGATTAAGTCCGGAAGATGAACAACATTAATACTGCAAGAGTAATGAATTCATTGGATAGATAACCTAATCAATTAATTCTGTCAGACAACTATCTTGCATACAAGTTAAACCTCTGGATCAGTTTTCAGGTAACGTTTTTGATATCAAAGATCAGAAAAAGATAAACTAGAGGGTCCTCGGAGAGTTCATCACTGTTCTTCAATATTTTTCAAGTTTTCATCAAGACTCAAAGAAGATTGAATTGTTTCTAAGGTTTCTTTGCTTGGCATAGGATTGTGATGTAAAGTTCAACATAGTTTATAAATAGATTCGTTTCAAATCTTTCTTTCATTATATTTTTGTAAGTTCGTCACTGTGATTGTGATAGGTATAGATAATTGCATGTAGCATTATCTTGGTTGAATTTTTTGAAGGGTTTTTCAAGGTTGTGTGTATCTAGAGTGTAAAAATTTCATAGGAGGAGTTTTTATTCTTAACTCTTGATATTTTAATGGAATTTTTAACTATGATCACTAGAGACTGAATATAGATTCGTTTAAATCAAACCAGTATAAAATTTAGTGTGTCTTGTGCTTTTCTTTCATCATATTTTAATGTCTTATCAATTCTAAAGGTCCAAGACTATGTATTATTGTTATATACACCATTGATTGAAGATATTTTAAAAATAATTTTTAAAGTGTAAGAAAAAACCTAACATTTTTGAAAAACCAATTCACACCTTTCATGATTGTAAAATATCGTCTCTTCAATTCTAAAAATATTTTCCTTTCTTTATTTGTATTTTTTTTGCTGTAGTTTTGTATGAAAAAAAATAATATTATAGAGGTGTGTGTGTATATATATATATATATATATATATATATATATATATATATATATATATATATATATATATATATATAAGGTTAAATATGTTTTTGCTCCCTTAATTTTTAGTGAAATTTAGAATTAGTCCGTCTTCAAAACTTTTGACAAATTTAGTCATTCATTTTTAAAAATTGGTGAATTTAGCCTTTTTAACTAAATTTTGTTAAGTTTATATGACATTTCAACCTCTTGATGGTATTTGAATTGTTTACACCGTTTGACACATTTTTGCTTCAATGTTAACTCAAATATTATCATAAATTGTGTTTCAAATGTTAAATAAACTTAACAAAATTTAGTAATAATGACTAATCTACACATTTCTAAAGATGAAAGACTAAATTGGTATAATATTTCGAGGTGAGATTAATTTCAAAATTTACTGAAACTTGAGGAACAAAAACATTTATATATATATATATATATATATATATATATATATATATATATATTTTATATATTATATATAAAAATAAAATTATTAATTTTTTAAAATAACAAATATTAAGATTAAAATATAGTATTTAATATGAATTTATTTGTACTATATAACATTAATTTATATACTTTCTTTGAAGTACGGGATTTTATATATTTTTAAATAGTAAATACAACATGTTTTCTAATTATTTTAAAATTTGTGATAGTTTATATTCTAAATTTTTAATTGTTTATTTACATGAATTTAAAATTAAATTTGTATCATACTTTAAATTTAGTGTGATCCATTTAAGATAAGAATTACATCAATATTTAATTAAAATATAAATTATTTATAAATTTTAATTATGTGAATAAAATATCTAACACTAAAGAAAATTACCATGCTCAGGCCTATATGACATATCCCCGGATTTTACCTAATCTAATATATAAAACTAGTCCAATCCAAACCCTAATTATCTATCACACCTCAACGCCGCCCACCTCTTCACAACACTGTGTTGTGGTATTCCGGTGTAACTTCAGGTAATCCCCTCCCTTTCTTTCTCCGTGCAATTCAATTTCGTATCAGAAAGAATTGATTTTGTTTGAGCAATTAGTTTTGCGTTTTTGAATTCAGAGTTTCACAACAGAAAGTGAAAAGAATGAGTCGAGGAGGTGTAACTGCTGCGAAGGGCAAGAAGAAGGGGGTGACATTCACCATTGACTGTGCAAAGCCAGTGGAGGACAAGATCATGGACATTGCGTCTCTCGAGAAGTTCCTTCAAGAGAGGATTAAGGTTGCTGGCAAGGCCGGTGCTCTCGGTGACACAGTCGCCGTCGCACGCGAGAAGACCAAAATCATTGTTACTTCCGACAGCAACTTCTCTAAACGGTAACTTTTTTTTTTTTCTTTTTACTCTCTTATATATCCTCGAATTAGGGTTTGGACTCAACTGTAATATTGGACGCGTACATTACTTGTGAGTTTTCCCTAATCTATATTCCACTTCAGGACTCAGTGTTTTGGAGAGGATATATGTATATTGTGTGTTTTTAACATTTCAACTGATTCCAGGTACCTCAAGTACTTGACTAAGAAGTATTTGAAGAAGCACAATGTGCGTGACTGGCTCAGAGTGATTGCTTCTAACAAAGATAGAAGCGTTTATGAACTGAGGTACTTCAATATCGCTGAGAATGAAGGAGAGGAAGAAGATTAGTCATGTCGGTTTATTCATTTGAGAACCTTTTTACCCTTCTGAATGGTTGATTATCTTTTGGCTTGAGCTCTGTTTACATTAGTTGCAATTTAACAGTTTTGTTTATTTGAGAGTTGTGATTCGGAATAGAGTTCACATATTATATTTTTATTAAACTGATATTGAGATCATCTCAAAGCCCATCCCTAGTATCTTATTATTTGTTCTTATGTCTTGCAATTGAAAAATGTTTCATCAGAGCATCGGTTACTTGCTTCTGGAAAAGCAATATAGAATTTGGTTTGCTTATTGACTTAAATTTGGCATTGTACTTGTTCGGAATAGAAATAGATAGGGGAAAGGGATGAAAAAAATCCCTTTTGTTCAAAGGAGACAAACTCCCATATCAGATGTTTTCAATAACTCCCTCACAATCTTCAACCAATTGAGCTAAACCTTCTTGATTGGATTAAAAGTAATGATATATAAAACTAGTATATGGGGTCTAGGTTTAATTATTGCTCTTGTTGCTTTCCTTCCATCTTTCTTGCTAAACAAATCTTCAACTGTGAAAGTCAATCATACCAATCTGAAGATTTGTTTACATTAAAATTCTTCTGATGTGGAGAAAGGAAAATCCATTCCTTCGAACAGGATATCACAAATTTCATTGCCTGGAGTGCATTTGTATAAAGAATATACTGCTTGAATTGATAATTTGACCGTATACTGTAACCCTTTCAGGTTATATTATATTAAAACCATTATGACCCATGATTTTGCTTAGCTTTATAAATGTTCTGCCCTATATCTGTTTAAATTCGGACGTAGAAGTAATCATTTTGAGCTTAAGTTATGGTATCTAATTGAAGTTTATTATAGGTTGATAGAGAGTTACTAGGTTGTTAGCATATTATGAGATATAATTTATAATATTCACCAAGCATTGGTATGTTTTGTATTGTGTTTTACAATTAATTTTGTTTAATCTTTGCACTGCCGAAACTTGGGTTCTATATCTAAATTTCCTTTTTTATCATACTTTTCTGTGTTCTCATGTATGTGAAATGCCTGAAGTGAAGATTTCTTCTATGCTTCCTCATTTAATTACTTTTCTTTTCAAATCTTGCTTCAACATGTTTCAAATCTTTGTATGTGAACACTTGTGCCTGGGGCATGGAGTTTGTCAGAGTTTTGGATTTGTGACTACAATGAGTGCTGTTGGCAATTCACTCTTCATTTTTTTCGTCTTACATTCTGTTATCGCTAAATTTAATTGGAAAATACTAAACCCTTAAATAAAAGGTTCTAGTAGATTAGGTGTATATTGTGAACATTTATCTATTTATTTTTAAGATGTGTACGAACATGTTATACTTTAAATATATTTTAGGTAAGATTTGCTTCTTCTCAAATGTTTTACAATTATTGAATGATTCAATTTTTAAATTGACTTATATGTGTTCCATACTCCGTCGTTTAATTGTCTAACAGAATAATGTAATTGTGTGTTGATGGTGGTTATTTAATATTTGAACAATTAAAAGAACAGTTATAATTAATACAATGATTCTAAAGTATTTAATATGATTTTAACGCGGTATGAATATGCCTAAACAATAAATAGAACAATCATTACTAATAACCTTAAAAGACTAAACCTCCCAATCTTTATTATTACGGTTGCTCACAGGCGTGGACTTGTCCTTGTTCTTCTTTTGGAAAAGGGTTAGTCTTCATGGTTTGTCTGCTGTGAAACCATAATATTTTTTACGTTTTTCATCACAATCTACAGCCTCTCTGTCTTCTTTGTTATCTCTACTCTCACTCTTAGCAGTGTGAGGTTTATTGGAACCATTTGTAGAGTTTATGGATATAATTGAAGTGAACTGAAGAGGCGGATGAAGTGGTGGAATTCTCGTTGATGAAGGATGGGATCTGAAGGGTTCATGTTCACAGAATATAAAAGACAATAATAACGGCTATTTAAAAAAAAACCTGAGATGGAGTTGAAATTTTTAATAATTGTGAAACAAAAATGTAAGATAAATCTTATTTGTTAAATTATATTTTAGATCATGTAATAAAATGAGAGCCGCTAAAGTTGTTTGATTGAAAGAAATAGAAGAAAAATGAAGTGGGGATATATAAAAGTAATTAAACTAAAATAAGATTTGCTTTTACGATGGGCATCAAAGATCCGCATATATATAAATATCTAAATATCTGTTATCCGTATAAAATTAAAATTAAAATTTAATTTATATTTTATTAACTTAAATTTAAGATATAATTACTGATTTGATGTCTTAACTTTTTCGTTAAGTTTAATTTGGTATTCAAATTTTTAGTTTATTCAATTTAAGTTGGAGTTAACACCGACACATGTCAAGTTATGGAATTTTTTAATTTTTTTTTTTAAAAAATTACTTTCTTTTTCAAAAAGTTTAAAAATTGCTATGTGTCAGTTTATCATTGTGTCACGTGGCAACTTACAATCATGACATGTGGTAATGGTAATAGTTATTTTCAATTTAGTATCCCAATTTAAATTTTTGGTTCAATTTAATACCCAATTTTTTAAAATGATCCAATTTCGTCTTCTCCAATTTGAGACCAAAATAAGCTTAATTACAATTTCTATATACATGTTAGAATAATTCTTTTCTAATATATACATCAAATCATTTAAACTCCAACTTAACGGAGAGAACCAAATTGAATCTCTTTAGATAATTGGGTACTAAATTGAACAAACTAAAAATATGGGTACTAAATTGAACAAACTAAAAATATGGGTACCAAATTAAACTTAACCAAAAAGTTGGGGTACCAAATCAGTAATTATACCTAAATTTAATTAAAATTAAAATTAATTATATTTTATTAGAAAATTAAAATTAAAATTTATATTTAATTTATATTATATTATATTTTTTATAATTTTATTTAAAAATTTTATAAAATAAATATATTTTCTAAATATTTGTGGATACGCGAGTATTTACAGATATCCGTGAGTTTTAAAAAATTCGTAGGTATTTTTTAAATTGATATCTGATGAGTAAACAGACAGATAGAAAGTTATAATAAACACATGTCCAACTTAATCCGTTGTCTTCCCTAGTAAAAATATACCTTTTTCATCTTAATTGTTTTACATGATTTTTTGGCTTAAATAAGTGAGATTTTGGTAAAACACATTAAAATTAAATTTATTGTAGATGTTGTTGAACATTTTGAGGTGGCTGAATTGATGGACATATACATCCACATAAGATGAAATGTATTTTGGAGGTAGGACATAACATCATTTTATTCACTTTGAAAGCTAAAATGAGTGGGTTTTCTGCTTAACTTTGCCATTGGATATAGGCACCACAACTATATAAAGCCATTGGATATATGCACCACAACTATATAAAGCCAGCATGGACGTGCATGTTGTATATGAATAATTATCTAAGGATTAAAATTAAAAAGAAAAAATAGAGCAATTATCATTTTTCTTAAAGAATTCACAAAATAAGATTGTGGCACACACCAGTTTACATTAATTTTCTGTTTGTATCTTAACCTTTCTGGCTCATCCTTTCTTTTTGAAAATTATTTATATTATGCACTTCGCAGTAAATAATAAACAATTATGTTATAACTTTATTATGTGGGGTACAGGGTGATGCTTGTATTATTGTTCATTAAATGCTTTCTCAAATTAATAGTAAAATGATTCTTTTGTTTCAAATTTCTTCATTGCAATTTGCAAATTTAATATTGTCAGACCAATTCCACTTATTGGAGCAGAACAAACCTCATCTTGCCCACAATGAGGTATAATTCTAAACCAGCCACCACCTACAAAAGGAAAATAAATTGGTACAATCAGATTGCCATATCCACCACTTGAAGTGAAAAAATATTTATTACAAATTAATTTTCAACCTCTTGTCCTTTATATGCAATAATACTAGCATGTCTTGAATGACAATGTACAAATTTTATTAAATTTCATTTTTATTTCCTCTTATTTTCAAGGACCGATTGAAGCATAAAAAAAATGGACTAGTTTTTTATGATTGTCTTAATTCTTATAATTAAAAACGAAACTCATAATCATTTATATAATTAAAATATTGCTAACATACTAATTTATATATTATATTTTTATATAATTAATTTATGTTATAATAAATTATTATATAACATATATTAACATTAAATATTGTTAGAAAATTATTAATATTTATATTTTCATTTATACATCATCAGAATAAATATAACAACTTTTATAATATAATAAAGATAATAATAAATTAAAATAATAATAAGATATTAATAAATTAAATTTATAAAATAATAACAATAAAATTGTTATAAACATAAAAATAATATAAAATAAACAATAGTTATAACAACAGTAAAATTTTAATTAAATTAAATTATCCATTTTAAAAATATATTATTTAATAATTTTTTAAAATTTATTATATCAATGAAACCCTCATTTCCATTCTCAATCTATCTAAGGAAACTGTGAATGGTTAGTTATGCTTTAGACCTCTCCTTATTGGTCCGATAAAATAAATATGATTGTAAATATAATTTTAGTATCTTCTAATTTTACTTTTTACTATTATTTTCAGCTATAACGTGTTTACATAAAATATACTAAAATGTAAAACTAAAATATCTGTTATTAAATTTTTTTCCAATGGAACCGCAGGGAAACCTAGTTTTCACCTTGTTTATCTCTTACAATAATTAAATTTAAAATGAAAGTAAAGGAGGAAAAAAAACTTTCGGTAAATTAAATTACGAAAATAAAGTTTTTTGAAACATAGACTTATAAACTTGAATCGAAATATAAAATTGGCTTAAAAAAAAAAGGAAAAAGCTAGAAATCTTTGTTTAAAACAGTCAAAGGTCAAATTTTGTGGTTCAATTTTTCTTTGAGCATCGGTAATAAACAGTTCAGTGTTGATATTGTAAGTTACGTAATTTCCCTGCAAATTAATTTTGTCTTGTGTGATGCCATTGGTTGGTTCTCCAGCCATGTGACATAATCATAGAGCAGAGTTAGTTCCAATGACTCTGATATTTGTGCATTGCGTGTTGAAATGACCCTATATTCATTATTCCATTTGCTTGCGTTTTAAGGTTCTTCTGCATTCTTCTGTTTCTTATTTTTTCCACATTTCCAACCTTACATAAATGAATGAGGTAATGCACTCTGTTTCACTTGCATGCACAACTGACCAAGAAGAGTAAAGTCCCCCACCTCTTAAGCTGAAGTTTCAGTCTTTTCTTTGAGACTATCTCTAACCACTATCACTTCATTACATCATATTCTACATCACATTCTTTCTTGGTCAACCACCTTCAAATTCTCTACTCTATATAATAATACTAATACTATTCAGATACTCATAAATGTGAACTTAGCCTAACATTATTCAAATTATTTCTCTTAACAACAAATTTAGCATATACAAATAATAATATTAACATCGTCACTGGACACACCATTCACATCCATTCCCAACAAATGAAGTTTCCACCAGATGTTCATTATGTTTTTTTGCTTAGTGCTCACACTGATAACAGAAGGGAATCTTGGAAAAATTCCTCTAAAATAGTTTTAAACACAAAAATGGTACAGAGTAGTTTACATGCGTTTGCAAGAAAACATTTGCTGATGGGGTAAGGAATTTGTTTTGAACGTTGTTTACATGTATTAGCTTATGCCAGTGCTCATAGAAACTCCAAAATAATACATTATAAAAGAATAATGAAAGTCAAAAAGTATATTCATATTGATTTTGATCAGCTAGAAGTGCTGAAGCAATTTAAGAATTCTGCACAATGGACAACGAAAAGAAAAAATACATAAAGTTCTGTTAAGTTTCAAGAGATAGTTACAATGATCAGTGACCACCAGAAAACAACAGCCACTTGAAATTTGACCAGAGGTTACAGTAAAATTGAATCTATCTTATAACCATGAAGCAGATATGTGAGTAGAACCAAAGAAATGGAAGTTTGTATGAATTGCAACTCTTCTTCATTCTTCTTCTTCTGTATAGTTGACAAGTACATTCCACCCGAACCTGCAGAACACAAAGCACAATCACATGCAAAACTCTGTTTCTGGAAAACCATGCTTCTTAAACATGTGATAAGGTTTACAATCTTCAAATCCTGTTAAATAAGAGAATTAGAAGTTAACCCTTTAAAAATACATTTGTATTATGACAGTAACATGCTCAACAAAAAGGAAAGAACAAAAAAAAAAGTGAATCTCATGCATGCAACTATACTCAGGAAGACAACCTCAGTGGGACAACAACAACCTAAGAAGTGTAGAACGAGGTAGGAAAATCGTGTTGGAGAAGGGGAGCACGTGCAAGATCAGACGGAGGGAGAGAGACGTTGCACGTGCCCTGCTTCTCCAACAAGACCTAGCCACCAATGGAGAATGCAGCGGAGCATGATGACAGTGGTGAAGAAGGAGGAGGAATGCATTTATATAGTGGTTGTAAAGAGAGAGACAAACAGAGAGTTGCTGTGTGAGTTAAAGACATTGAGTCTTCAAGTGGACATTCTTTAATAGTAGAGTATATGACATGATATCTATGATCACCCACACAAGTAATCAACCCCTCATTTCCAAAACCCTCAGATTTCGGCTCTTCTACCAAGATTTCTAAGTTCCTCATATACACTTACGCCAATATCATAAATCACTCTGTTTTCGGAGGGTGTGGTGCATCATCTGTTATCTATGGAAAATATGTGCAATGCTATTTTTTGGATTTGACCCTCAATTTGACATGCATGCCTCAGTAAATCTTATTCTTTTCTTTCCGTGTGTGATTCAATAAGTAAGTGTAAGTATGTACATATAAATTTCATATCTATAGGTCAGTTATGTTGACAGTTTGTGCCGCCAAAACAGAGAATTAGGCCCCCACCTGCAGACATACCTTGTGCGCATGCTTCAAGCAAATTTTTTCACCCATAATAATTACATTTACTCACCTCAACTTCTCTTTTTTCTACTCAGATTGATGTTGATTGACACTTAACGACACAGATAACTTAGATCAAAATCAACAAAAATAGTGCAAAAAGTTCAATCTCAGCTTCAGAGTTCATAATCATCAACGTATCAATTTCTTAAACTGTTTTGTAAACTTGATACTGTAAGAAGTTACTTTCAGACGAGTATGGGTTCTCTGATAATGATGTCCCACACTGTGTCATTCTTTATCAGCAAAATCAAATGAAACAGCACACATTTAATTTTTATTTGGTTGAAAATTAAAAATATAACTTTTTTATTTCTAAACCATGGATATAATTTTGAGAAATGAAAGGGGAAAATGAGTGAAAGTTATGGTGTGATTTTTTTTTAAATGAAATAACTTGAGAAAGAGAGATATATCTATCGGAAGAGGATAGACCGTTTGTAGAGTGAGATCTGAACACGGTTGTTGGAGATTATTAATATAGTTTACTTTGCAGATGCACTTTTATTATTTGGAAATAAAATACTATTTTGATATATATATATATATATATATATATATTTATATATATATATATATATATATATATATATATATATATATATATATATATATATATATATATATATATAAATTATTCATCTTTTTTCAATCTTAAAAATATATTTGAGAAGAATATTTTATATAATAAAATTATTTTTGAATATAATTATACTATTTTTAAATTAGTTTTTTAAATTAAAAAAATTATTCTAGTCTCTTACCTCTATAGAAAGTTCTTTCAATCTATCAACAGTGTTATTAGTCACATGTACAGGCAGTTCAATTTTAACAACAACAATATCTATACTATCATAGAAGACATAATTTGGTAGCTTTTTTTATGTTAATTTTCAATTGAATTTTTTTCTTTTATAGTGGATAAAAATTGTTTATCCATACTTAATAAAATAAATAATTGAATAATATTTTCAATTAAAAATAATTATATAACTTTTGTTTGTTAAAATTAATAATTATATAGTTTTTTAAGATAATTTTTACCAAAGTATATATACTTTTAAATTGTATTGTTTTTTTATATTACAATTATTTTATAATTATAAATAAAGGATTATTTTCTTGAACTCAATATTTTTTTTTTTATGTTTTCTAATTGTTTTTTTAAACTCAATTAATTATATTTATTCAAATAACTGTTTATGATAAAATTATAAAAAAATTATTATTTTTTATGAATATATTATTTTAAATTTAATAATATTTTTTCTTTAATAATTATAATAAAAAGAATTAACTTTTTATTATTATAAGATAAAAGTGGATACAAACGTAGAGTGCATTTGTTTCTACTAGTACATTTAGTTAATATTAAATAATATATATATATATATATATATATATATATATATATATAATTAATTAATACAGTGATGACCAACTCTTAAATTTTAACTAAAATGATTTTCAATACCTTGAATTAAGGTTATAGTTTATTTTACTTCTTTGAATTTAAAATTAATATTTAAATTCTTCTTGTTTACAATAACTTTTCAATCTCTCAAACAGAAAAAAAAATTAATCCCAAAAATTATAAATATTTTTAGTCAGTTAAATCTAAAAGATATATTTAGCCCCATAAATTTAAACAATATTTTCTTGGTTTCCATTTTGTGATGATTCTGGATTCATTTACTAAGTAAGAAAATTAAAATGAAATAGTAAGGGATATAATGAATCATGGTTTATCATTTTGAGTTAACATCTCTAATTCTCAATTAGATGTGAAATTTTTATTTTTTTAGACTGTTTTATAAAATATGAAAATGATAGAGAAATTGTCCCACAACTTCATGTCAACTTCTTCTTATATTAAATATATAGTGTTTAATACATTCCACAAATTTTATATTTATACCTTCCAAAAAAACTGTAAGAGTTCTACTTATGTCAATGTAATTAAAGTGAGGAAGATAGAAAATAAAAAAAGATTGCATGATTTATTGTGATGTATCCCATGTCATTATTAGAAGAAGTGAAAAGTTGAGAAAAAAAAAAATCAACTTGAAGGATAAATTATTTTCAAATTAAAAGACTTAAATGAGTAATTTATAAATTTCAAAGCTACAAAATATTTTAAAAATTGATGATTTTAAAATATAAATTTCATGTTTGAGAGAATAGATACCATTATTTAATTTTAGGAAAGAAAATAAAATTTGATCCATATTCTACATAGTACAAATTTTGAAGTTAAAGTTTGAGAGGCATTAATGTTTATTGTTTTTTTGTCAACTACACAACTGTACAACACCCATACTTATTTGATGCAATAGATAGATTGTACAAAAATCAATGCTTATGTTTTATCTTGTAAAGTTATCTTCTGACGGGGTAACATTTATTTTGTCTCAAAAAGATAATTTTGTTAAACTATATAAAGTTGTTCATTTTAACTGACCTAAGAAACATAATTATTGAATTGACCAAAAAATTGGTACACTCATTAGTTATGTGAAAGTAATTAGTAGTGGCAAGAGCATTAGTGGTCCATGACAGCTACTGCTAAAATAAAAAAATGAAAAAATTGTAAACATGAAAGTGTAAAGAATGTTATATCTGTGTGTAGTAAAACTTCAAAGTATGATTTAGAATAGAGGGAAATTTGGTAAGGAGTGGTGCAGAAAGTGTAACGAATTGTCCTTAGAGGTTGCGTCTTGGAGTGTAGATTTTGGATTATGGGAGGAAGAAAAAATTGGGGTGGTGACAGGAAACACCTGGAGCAGTTTCTACCTTTCTATAACTTCACTCTTCAACTATAACACACACTCCCAATGCTCATAACCCTACCCTCTTTATGTCATGCCTACTCTACTCCATTCCAATATTCCTTTCTTCATTTACTTCAATACCCTTCTTTCACCAACTCTACCTGCTTCCTTAACTCAATTTCTCTATTTCTAATGTTATTAGACCAATATCACATATCTATCCTATGCATCAAATCATACTATCTGTGCTTTTCTCTTTTCCTGTTCTCCTTTTTATCCTTGCTTATCCCTTTGATCACGATTCATGGAAGCTTATATCTTTCTGTTATTCATCAAAGGATTAAGATATAAGAACCCTTTTGGACATTCCAGTTATCTTTTATAAGTTCATGTTGAAAAGTAAACACAGTTAGCAAATTGCCTTTACCCTCTTTTGCAAGTGGCTAAATGTCTCTCTCTCTCTCATCTCCGATGTCAATTTTCAAACCCCAATAATGGAGAAATAGGACACACAAAGAGAAGAGATTAGCAGAAGGAAGAAAACAAACTAACAAAAAAGACAAAGCCACAAACAAATAACAAAGAAATGGATTTAGTTGTCTCTATTCGACACTAATCATGTTATATATATTCCACACAACACAATAAAATGGTCAGTATGTAGTTTTTTTTTTTTTTATTGTGAGTTTTAGCAAGTTAACAAAGATTCTATTAGTAATTGCAAAAAGGTTCTCTTAATTATTTTTTTTTAGAAAGTTCAAATAAAACTATCAATATAAAGTTCTTACCTTTGAGATTTGGACAACAGTCATGGGCGTTTTGGAACATACTCCTTCGGGAAAATGACATGTCACGCAAAGTTTCCTCCTTCATACACACATCCAAAATCACGTGTCACCCACTCATCCGTAATACCACAAATTGTGGGACCCACTAGTACGGGAAAACCTTATCTCTAGCAGAATCTAGATCCAAAAGCCACGCAATGTGGACCCACGTGGTGCCTGATGAAATCGACGGTGCAGATTTCTTCTAGGCCCATGACTTGTTGGGCCTTTAACGCTTCGCCGTCGTTAAATATTCCTCTCACGCTGCTTATTCCCGGAACCTGCTCACTGGATCCTTCTGATCAGCTCTCATGGGGCTGCTCGATCACTTGTGGGATGACACTGTCGCCGGCCCTCCGCCGGAGAACGGCCTCGGCAAGCTTCGAAAGCACCACACCTTCGCTTTCCGATCGAACTCTGGCAAGGGTACGCATGCATGCCCGTCCAACCCCGTTCAGCTTCCCGAATTAATTTTAGTTATTAAATAAACAACGAGAATCTTGGCGAGAAATGACTTTTCCAAAAGATTCTTACGCACTCACGCACTACTGCATGTATTAAATCTTAAAATGATTAAAGATAAAAAATATGCTTATGCTAACGAGAAAACGTTGTTGTGTCGTTGTGTGATTTTGGTTATGGTGGATCAGAATCAGACGGCGGAAGCGTGAAGTCATACGGTGAGGATTCGCCGGAAGACGCGATGAGAGTTACACGTAGTATCATGATCGTGAAGCCACCCGGATATCAGAGTCAGAGTGGATCGGCGCCGGCTTCACCCGCCGGTTGTACTCCTCCGGTGTCTCCGTTTTCAGGTAAGGTTGTACTTTACCTTCTTTTATTGTCAGTGAAATGACGAATTAGACCTTGGATTTGGTTTCGGAACTGGGGTTGTCCTGTCTCCTGGGAAACTGGAGTGACAGTGTGAGAGTGTGACTGAGGCGGTTACTCTGGAATTTTTTACAAGGGTAATCCTGTCTATTCGGATAGACTTTCTCTTTCCTATGATAGCGTTAACTAGGGTTAGTCATGATGGCGGTCATGTTTCCTTTCCACATATCTTCAACAATGTGCTTATCCATATCTAGACACGTAGTATTACAAATAAAATAATAAGATATAATAAGTGCTACAGGTTAAAATATAACGAATAGGAAAATAATTGAAAATAAAATTACTTGGTTGTTATTCATTATTTCTTAATGAATTGTTTTTATTTACATATTTAGGATTACTTTATTTTTTTTATCAATTATATATAATTAATGTGTATTTCAATCTTTAAATAATTTACACGTGTATTTATTGGTGAACGGAGGGAGAAAAGGTAAAATAAAAAATTATACAATTACTTTATTAAAATTAAGAAATTAAGAAAGTTTGTTATATTTTGGTAGGAAATGAAAACTAACTGTAGCATTTAGGTTTTGAAGGTGTCACCTGGGGTAACCTTGAATTCAGCTTGTTACATCTATTCCATGTATGAAAGGCTTCTTTATATATATATATATATATATATATATATATATATATATATATATATATATATATATATATATATATATATATATATATATATATAAGAATTAAAGCATAAAGGGTTTTAGGAAATTTCACGTGTTATTTAAAAACAGAAGCGGGTGGATATTTATCTATTACTGTTTGAAAAGTTTATTTTGGAAGATGCTTTTTATGACAAAAAAGCACACACAGCATAGTAATAATATCTGTACAAGTGATGGAGTGATTCTTATGACAGTGAAAGCATCTGCATAGTTTAAGTCTCAACGCTACGTTTGTGTTATTGTCCGTATAAAATATCCGCTAATTAATGTAATGATGGTGGTAATATGAAGCAGTTGAATGAAGAATATAGCATGATATAGTTGTTTTGGATAGTGAAATTGGATCATGCAGTTGTTATCGATAGTGAAATTTTGTGATGCAATGAAGAATAGAAAATGTATATACTTATTATGCGGGCATGTGTGGTACTGATATAGGAGCTAGAGAGTCCTTACGGTTTCGAAGAAGGTCGACATCGGATGCGTTCGAGAAGACTCGCCAGAACAGACCAAGCTCTTCTTCTCCTTTCGATGTGTGAGAAATGACTCTCCATGATCACTAAAAGAATGAAAATATAGTTTGCTTTCCTCTGCCTTTTTTGGTCATGCTGTATCCATTTTTGTTTACCTTTTTGTGCATATATATGTGTGTGTATATATATATATATATATATATATGTATGAGTTCATGAGTTAAGCGGTTGAAATGGTGGTAGCTTTGTGTGGTTTAACAGCTGAGTCTTAGTTTGTCCAGTGTTTATGGTTATGGTCGGTTAGATGTAAATATGTAAAAACGCAGGTATGGGCGTGCTTTTGCTAAGTGTACTGTGTATATATATATAAAGCCTTTTCAAGGTTTGTTCATTAGTGTTTGCTTTCACGCTCTAAGCTGTTTCTGGGTAATTCTTTGAACACATTTTGTATCTGTTTTCTGAAAAATGAGGTGTCCTTGAACATGTTTCGGAGGGAGGTGAACGTAAATACGGAAAGTTGAGAGGGTCCAATATGGGAACCAGTTGTGTCTGGCTTTAAGGATGGCGCATGAGTTTTGTGGATAGAGGTGGCTTTGTCTTGAAGCTTGGCTTGGAAAGGGTCCACGAATATTCGTTAACATATTTACATGTCTTTTTGTCATAATGAAATTTTTATTTTAGAACTTAAAATATTGCTTATATTCGCTTATATTTTCAAACCATAAAATGTTTTAACATGTTACATACTTTCTATGTGGATATTTTTTTATCTTTTCCAAAGTCATTGCTAACGTGCTCCTTTTGGGGATGTAATGGGGAACAATGACAAAACAACAACCTAATGGGGGAAACAGTACAGTGCTTTCATCAGCCATTAATACAGTCGGACAAACTAACCAAGACAATAAATAAATGAAATTTAAACCGAACGATTGCGTGAATATGTAAAACTTGTTTTGCTAAAGCATTCTCTTAAGTCATATAATTGAAAGGTAATTTTACGATTTATTATAAAAAAAGATAACATTAGTTCATTGTCGTATAAGATTAATAAAAATCGTTATAATATCCTGTCACAACATAATTTATAGTGCTATACTCCTACTGATTTATGAAAGAAACTCTGAGATTAGTGGAGAATGAAACCATAAGCTACCCTACTATTTATTACACTTTCCATAGACAAAGCAGTCACCAATCAATTAATTATAATCTATTAAATATAGATTATAAGAGAAATTTTCCAGGATTTATTACTTTTTTTAGAAATAAATTTATGAATTTTCTACTTGATATATTAATTATTTTTTTCATTTCTATATGTAACTTAAATTCACAATAATATTTTACATTTTTTGTGGTCTTATAATATAACATTTTAAGAATTTTATCAATTTTTAAGAATTTAAACTAAGTCTGATGAGTTATTCTATATATTTAAATTTTTGTATTGTTACTTAAACTAGTATGAGATCCGTGCGTAAGCACGGGCCTTTTTTTGTGGTTGTGTTATTGTTGTTGGGTGTATTTTTGTTTTAAACGAAATAAATGAGTATGAATATACATTGATTATACGAATTTTGCCATACACATATTAGATGATTTTATTAATATGTATTATTATTATTATAATTATTAGTAGAAACTATATTTTATTAATACAATAATTATTATTATTAGTATTATTTTTTTAATTAATATTAATATTAGTATTAGTGGTATTATTATTTGGATTAGTATTGATTTATATTACTCACTATTTTATTTCAATTCTATATAGTACTTGGATTAGTCGATACATCATTTAGTTCCTAAACCTCTAAATCTCTTATAATATAATATATTTACTATATAAAAGAACACATAAACAAACATAATCCCGTGCATGAACACGGGTTTGTAGGTTTTGG
>Ga0209589_1005119_pt1 | contig 22382 bp, 10 predicted proteins | sample CowpeawhiteBW_FD_187525 | JGI IMG/M metagenome (GOLD analysis project Ga0209589, IMG submission 187525) | Root nodule microbial communities of legume samples collected from California USA - Cow pea white BW (SPAdes) (version 2) | ecosystem: Host-associated > Plants > Roots > Nodule | place: USA...
ATATATATATATATATATATATATATATATATATATATATATATATATATATATATATATATATATATATATATTGTATGAAATCTGCCTTATTTGTGGTCACCCTTAGCCCACCTTAGTAGCAGCTTCATTAGGAAGCTGCCTAAAATGCATTCTAAAAAAATGGTTAGTCCCACACCAAGGGATATGACAAACAGAGCATATACAACTTGGGCAATTATGACTATTGGGAGAAACTCAAATACCACATTGACTTGAGATAGAGCCTTGAAAAAGTAAATTAGTGGAGAAACCAATTTTCTCGAATTAAGTTAGGCCCAAACCCTAATTTTAAGATTGTATCAAAATCCATTAAGAGTGTTGTTTGTATAGAGAGAGCAAGCCAACCATTGATACAAGATAGAGCTCAAAAAAAGTATACAAATAGGGGAGAACTCTCATAAGTCAAAGTTTGTAAGGTAGAATTAGACCCAAACCCAAACAATAAAGACTCCATTTAAAAGCCGCTTTCGTGAGATTGTTAAAGCTTTGATTACATTAAATAGAGAAATAAGATATGATTTAATTACATCAAATAGGAAAATATCTTAACCAAGGTTATCAAATTCAAGAGTTTACATTAACTAGCGAGAACTTTGTCAATTCAAATCGTCATAAAAAAAATATAATATATATAAATCAAATAATAATTTAACATTATATGATGCTATACATAACATTTTATTTTTTTACTACAATATTATTATTATTATTAGTTTATCATATAATATATATTTTTAAATATTTGCTATATTTTTCTAATATTCTTCTCCTTCTATCATTACATTGGTTTTTTTTACTCTAGTTGATTATATGATATATTAGGCATTAAACAAAAAAAAAAAAAAGTTGTTGGACTTCAATGGAGGCCCAATTTTCCAACATAAGGAGTAAAGATCAAAAGCTAAAACCTTTACTTTTTAGCTTGTGCCACCAGCCTTGCATTTGAAACTAGAAAGAGAAAGGAAATGGGACTTTTGAGATGGCAAATTGTGGAGGAGATTCAGAGCAAAGAGGAGCAGGGTTGAGAAGAAATCAAGAGATATCTATAGGAGAACCCAACATCAACACCCAACACAAACAAAAACTTGCTAGAGCAAACCTGCGAACAATAAATTTTCCCTAGGTGCATTTCGCATAAATCGTGGCCTAGAAGAAACAAACAAATCAAGCATCGATTTTGGCTGTTTCCAAATGTACAACTGAGCTCTCTAAATCTCTAAACTCAGTTTTACGCATGTTTAACTAAGTTTGATTGTATTGACAAACCTACTAATAAACATTCTACTTGTGAGTTAACAAGGTTTGAGGGTGTAGGAACGTAAACTCATACGAGTTTGAGTTGACTGGTGATTTGATAACCAGAATCTTAAAATATTTCACCTCATTAGTGATAGATTTTGTTCCTCACTATAAATATGAGTATTCACCTCATGAGTATTTACAAGCAAGTGATCCTAGAACTATCCTTTGTGACTTGTTATTTCACTCTGACTTCCTTTCTTGGGTAAATAATACCATTAAAACATCTTTTGCTCTCCGACAGTCACTATGCCCTATGAGAACTATTGCTCTCTCACAACTGTTACACACTCCAAGCAATTTTGCTCTTCGGCAATAGTTTATGCCTGCTGAGCACTTTTGCTCCCTGGCAGTTCTCATGCCTTCTAACAACTATTTTTGCTCTCCACCAACTAGCTTACCTTTTGAGCATTTTGGGTCTTTGGAAACCCTTAGACCCTTTCAGCATTTTTTTTCTCTATTACACACCTCCAAGCATTTTTTTTCATCTCTAGAGAATGCCTGCCTCGGCCATTGAATACTTTTTGCATTTCAACAACCATTGTGCCTTTTAAGTCTTTCTGCTATCGAACAACCATTGCTTCCTTCTATTTGTCTGTCATTAAGCCACGATTGGAGTAGCCCTTCTTCAGAGACTACTACCGTACTACGTTACTTAACTCATGACCAACCGTTACTAAACTCAAGATCAACTGTTGCAACATGCTGCTAGTTCCTAATGCATCATCTTCATGCGCTATCCCAACACCAAATCAGCACATGAGGCTTCTCCATTGCTGGTTTCCCAGCATGTCATCTTCACACACCTACACAAAATTGATTTGTAATGCTTTGTCATGATTGATTTTGTCAACTCTAGTAACCAACTAGTTGACATGCTAGCCAAATCAGCACGTGAGGCTTCTCCAATGCTAGTTGACATGTTCGCCAAGTTCTTCAAGGAGTCTTATAACAAACATGACACAGGCAATACAGCATGAGGGGTAGTGTTAAAGATATGATATGATTTGATCACATCAAATAGGGAAATGTCTAAATAAATATTTCTCATTATTAGTGATTGATTTTGTTCCTTAGTCTCATAATTTAGGGTAGAATTGTTCAATATACTATTCTGAGAATACAATTCCTATATACAAGGCTAGAATCCTATTTTAGGAAATATAATAATAGCACCTAGACAATCAAATCCCTATGATTCAGGGATACCATCATACACTGCAATTATAATCTGCTAAATAAGGAAATAATAAAACACAAATCCTGACAAAATTAATACAAATAATAAAACATATTCTAACACTCCCCCTCAAGTTGTGAATAAGTATTTTCCATTCCCAGCTTGGAAACAATACTCTCAAAGTTCTTGTTGTTCAGCCCCTTCGTTAGAATATCTGCAAGGTTTTCTTGTGAGGAGACATATGGAGTGCAGACCAAACCACTGTCTAATTTTTCTTTGATAAAATGTCTGTCAACCTCAATATGTTTGGTTCTATCATGTTGCACTGGATTATGACCTATGCTAATAGCAGATTTGTTATCACAATAAAGTTTCATTGGTTCATCCAATTTTATCCTCAAGTCTTCCAAGATGATCTTCAGCCAGAGTAGTTCACATATTCCTTGTGCCATTGCCCTGAACTCTGCTTCAGCACTGGATCTGACTACCACATTTTGTTTTTTACTCTTCCAAGTCACAAGATTCCCTCCAAGGAAAGTGCAATATCCCGCAATTGACCTCCTATCCACAATTGACCCTGGATAGTCTGCATCTGTATATGCTTCCAACTTACATTCCCATTTCGTTTAAAAAAAATTCCCCTGCCCGGGGTTCCCTTCAAATATTGCACAATTCTTAGTGCAGCTTGTAAGTGAACCTCCTTTGGTTGGTGCATGAATTGGCTAACTAGACTCACAGCGAATGCAACATCAGGTCTCGTGTGAGATAAATATATCAGTCTACCAACTAGCCTTTGATACATTTCCTTGTCCACTGCAGTATCTACTTCGGCGCTTCCCAATTTCAGGTTTGGGTCAATTGGTGTACTTGCAGGCTTGCATGCTGTCTTACCAGTTTCTTTTAACACATCAGTGATGTATTTTTGTTGAGATATGAATATTCCCTTTTTAGAATGGGCCACTTCAATTCCCAAAAAATACTTCAATTTTCCCAAGGTCTTAATTTCAAAGTTCTTGGCCAGATGTTGGCCTAACCGTTGTTCCTCCTCCTCATCATCACCTGTCACTATAATATCATCCACATAAACCAGTAACATTGTTACTCCCCTTGACTTAGAGTGTTTAATGAACAAAGTGTGGTCTCCTTGACTTTGTTTAAAGCCTAGACCTATCATAACTTTAGTAAACCTTCCAAACCATGCTCGTGGTGATTGTTTCAGCCCATACAATGCCTTTTTTAGCTTGCAAACAGTGTTGGCAGTTGTTTTTCCACCATATCCAGGGGGCAATTCCATGTAGATCTCCTCTTCAATTTCTCCATGAAGGAAGGCATTTTTAACATCAAATTTTTGCAAGTTCCAATCATAATTAGCTGCTAGGGATAATATCATCCTAAATGTATTCATTTTTGCAACTGGAGCAAATGTTTCCATGTAATCCACTCCATAGGTTTGAGTGAATCCTTTAGCTACTAACCTTGCTTTGTACCTCTCAATGGATCCATCAGCCTTGTATTTTATAGTATATACCCACTTGCACCCTAGTGGTTTTTTCCCATTTGGGAGAGCAACCAAATCCCAGGTACTATTTTTCTCTAATGCTTCCATTTCGGCATCCATGGCTTGTTTCCATTTTCTATCACTCAATGCCTAAGATAAAGAGGTAGGTGTGGTTGTAATGTTTAGGCTTGTGAGGAAGGCTTTATGGGTAGGTGAGAAGTTTTTAAAGGATAGGTAATTGGCTAGAGGGTATAGTGGCTTGGTGGTACATTTCCTAGTCTCTTTCCTAAGGGCAATTGGAATATCTAGGTTCTCATAAAGTGGTGTTGAACTGGATTCAGATTCTTGTACATTTGGAAAATCAGAAGTGGATTCCGTGTATATTAAAGGATTAGGGGTAGTTACCTCAAGTAATGTTGGGTTGGATTGTTGGACATGCACAGATTCTGGAATGGCTTTTGTCTTTCTTGTATAAACCAATTTTTTCCCAAATCTTACATCAGCCCCATCTTGAGTGGATTTAGTGGGTTCCTTTTCTGTTGTTACACTTCTAGTCTCTATTTCTGGTCCGAAACTTAAGTCAGGGAGCATAAGGAGTTCATCTTCATTTCTTACAGTCTCCCCTTGAAGATGAGCTTGGTGGAAGTAACTTTGGTGTTCAAAGAAAGTGACATCTCTTGACACAAAGAATTTTTGGGATGGGGGTGATAACATTTATATCCCTTTTGTGTTGATGAGTATCCTATGAAAACACATTTTAAGGCTCTAGGATCAAGTTTACTTCTATCACCACTGCGGACGTGGACAAAAGAGACACACCCAAATATTCTTGGAACAAGGTGGTTGGAAGTGGACACATTAGGATAAAAAGAGGACAAAACCTCCATAGGGCTCTTAGAAGCTAGAATACTAGAAGGTAGTCTATTAATTAGATAACATGCAGTGAGAACAGCCTCCCCCCAAAACCTTTTAGGAACCTTATGTTGAAAAAGAAGAGCCCGAGTTTGGTCTAGAAGGTGCCCATTTTTCCTCTCAGCAATCACATTTTGTTAAGGTGTTTTAACACAAGATGACTCATGAATGACACCTTCTCTTTGAAAAAAGGAAATAAGCCCATGATTAAAGTAATCTTTGGCATTATCGGATCTAATCCTCTTAATGCTAATACCAAACTGATTTTCTATCATGGAGAAAAAACGCTGAACCACATGGCTGACTTCGGATTTTTGTTTTAGTAAGAAAACCCATGTGACACGAGTACAATCATCTATAAAGGTAAGAAACCAACGGGCACCAAAAATATTTGGAACAGTTGAGGGACCCCACACATCAGTATGAATTAAATAGAAGGAAAAAATGCTCATATTATTACTAACTGGAAAAGGAACACGTTTGTGCTTAGCAAGTTCACACACTTCACAATTGAGACTTGCCACATCTAAGTTGCTAAAAAGGGAAGGGAATAACATTTTTATGACCCTAAAGGAAGGATGTCCAAGGCCACAGTGATGTAGGAAGACCTTCTCCCTGTTGGTCTTTACTGAATCAGAGAAAAAAGAGGTGTTATTTTCCGAGTCTGGAGGCAGATTTGGATGGTCCAAGTAATACAAGCCATTCCATTCTCTAGCATGTCCAATCGTCTTCCCTGAGTACTTGTTCTGTAGAAGACAAACATTGTCATAAAAGATAACATTACATGAGAGATCTTGTGTGAGCTTTTTTATGGAAATCAAACTAACAGACAATTTAGGAATATGAAGGACATTTTTAAGGGTTATGGATGGGCTTATTTGGACTTCTCCTTGACCTGCTGCAATCATCAGAGAGCCATCAGTTGTGGATATTTTCTTGTTGCTAGGGCAAGGGGTGTGAGAAGAGAAATGTTTAGGTTGGGGTGTCATGTGGTCGGTAGCCCCAGATTCTAGTATCCAATATGGGTGATAGTTTTTATTTGAGGCATTAAGTCCAAAAGAAGGAAACTTACCAAACGTACCTGAATGTGCCAGAGAACAACTACCTCGAGACTTGTCCAACTTGTTGAAGAATGATCTCATCTGCTCTACTTCATCCTGGTTAAGGTGAATCACTCCTCCTTTGTTTTCTTCATTTGTTGCAGCCCCTATGTGTGCTTGTCCTCCCTTTCTAGTTTTGTCTCCTTTTTTCCCCACTCCTTGTCACGATTTTGGGATCCCCAATCTCTACTAGCTGGCTTTCCATGCAGCTTCCAACATTTATCACGAGTGTGGCGAGACTTGTTACAAAAGGTACACCATACTCCTTCACCTTTCTTCTCCACATTGGCTATCACAACTTCAGCAGTATGTTCTGCCATGTCAACGTATTGCAACCAATAGCAATTTGATTGTTGCGAGAGGAAAAAAAAACATGGCAGCAGCAATGAAGGCTGACTACCCTAAAAAAAAAATGATTGACAACAATGAAGGCTGTTCTGAGACCTTAAAGGGATGGTGGAAGCACTGAAGGCTGTTGTCTAGGTAGCACTGATGGCAGCACTCAATATATTATTTTGAGAATACAATTCCTATATACAAGGCTAGAATCCTATTTTAGGAAATATAATAATAGCACCTAGACAATCAAATCCCTATGATTCAGAGATGCCATCATACACTGCAATTATAATCTGCTAAATAAGGAAATAATAAAACACAAATCCTAACAGAATTAATACAAATAATAAAACAGATTCTAACACTTAGCATAAACTAGAGTAGTCATGTGTACACACTCCACAATTACATGGGAATAATAGATATTCATTCAAGCTTGAGGGGGAGTGTTGAGTTCTGAAAAGATATAGCTGAGTTTTTAGGAGATATTACCAATCTCTGTAATTATTACATCTAAGATATTATTATAAGACACAAAAAGGAGATGTGTAATCATTATTCCAGGGTAGTATAGCTCTATTTGTACCCTCTTGCACTAGTGTGTGTGTGTGTGTGTGTATATATATATATATATATATATACACACACACACAATGACAACCCATGACAGTGATCACTCATAAAATAACATAAAATATCCAGATCTATTACTCACCACATGTGATAGAAAGAAACCGGTCTAATTTTAGTATCCACTTATCATGGAAACCCTGAACGCTAAAGCAGAAAGTAGTGACAGTAATAAGCAATTTAGAAAACACAAAATTGGGAGCTCAAAGGCTTAAAAAATTGTGTTTCCATTTCCCATTTCTTTTACTGAAAATTAGTCCACCAAAAATATTTTCTCCTGCTTTTTGGTGCTTCAAGAAAAAGAATTACCCATTTAAGGCCAAATAAATCATGTTGGAACACTTGAAGAAAATTGAAGGGCTTACCTTAAGAAAAGAATTGGTACTCATTGTTGATGGCATGAGTCCCATAACGAATGAGATAACCATTAGTATCAATCCAGTGAAAAAGTGGATCAACAGAACCACGTTCTGTAAAATAATTGAATATCTTAGCATTTATAACAAATTAAATTAAAAAAGGAGAAAACAAGATCTACTCATACTTGAGCCATGGTGTGGTCAAAAAAGAAAAATGTAAGGCAATAGGTTGATGATGCAATTGCAAGTCCATATTCCAATAGCATGAGAATTGTTGGTAGCAAAGAAACCCCTCCGACAAACTGTTCCAGACCTACATTCAGGACCAAGAATTAGCAGTAACATCCATGATACTGTAAGATAGAAACCGCAACAAGGGGATTAAGGCATGGCAGTATTGGGGTGCATCAGGGATCATATTTCACACCTATTCAACCACCTGAGAAAATCCCAGGTGGTCATGCTTCTAATATTTTTTTATTAGTAATAGAAAGTTTAGGGATAATGCAGGATTGAAAGGTTCTAACATTAAAAAAACTAAATATACCAAAAATTTCACTTAACGGAGTAAAGCTGTCTAAGAAATCAAATTTATCTATCATGTTATGCAAAGGCTCTCTCCAATGTGAGAAATATATGCAAATAAATAACACTATTATATTGTCCTGAAATTTAATTCATACTTTAATACAATAATGAAGTTGGAGGACGATCAAGATATGGAGCAGTTAACAGCGTTCAGTACTATATCAAGAAAAAAATGAACTAAAAGATAAATCGTATAAATGAGAGCTTTTTAATATCCTTTAAATATCTCTCAGACCAGCAATAGATCATCTCATGTGAGTTTTCCACTTTTAATTCTCTTTCTTTACTTGGCCAAGTAACATGAAAAACACACAAGCATCTATTTCCCATCACAAACCCAACTCTGCAGGTTGAACTTTTAACACAAAAAAAAAAAAAAAAAAAAAAATTTAATAAAAAAAAAAAAAAAAAAAAAAAAAAAAAAAAAGAGATAGATCAAGCAAGAGTAGTTCCATATAAAAAAATTATGCCACTTGACTAATACTGTCAGGTTAAATTACAACAATTGGAATGAGGCAACTTCAGATATGTTAAGGATTACAAAAAACAACTGTCACCAGTGCTAATGGAATCTAAAATCATGGGTGCCAGTAATCACAGGATGCTCCCTTCTTACAGTACCCACTTTCATAAAATTTACAAACACGCTGCCCTTTGGGCAGAGGCCTATATGAGCCTCCATTCCCAACACCATACGACGGTTGCCTGTTAAATGCAATTCTGCTTCTACCAAAACCTGATTCCCTAGCATGACCTTGAGAACCCCGATCTCTGGGCACAGAAAAACGATCACTGCCATATCTTGTTTGGTTATCCCCAAAACCTGGAGTTACAGAAGTGTATGAATTTGAGCTCCTGGTTTCCTGCACTGCTGTTTGTCCCACTCCCCAACCCACATTTGTATTTCCTTGATCTATTCCACTCCACCCCAAGGGTGTACTATCTAGCCCAAGTCTCCAAGTGGTGTCTATACCCAGGCCCAAGGTTGCAGGAGATGGAACAACGGGTGAATTTTCTGAGCCTGAATCCCATTGATTACCCGAGACACTTGCGGTTTTTGTACCCACCTCAACTTTAGAACTTCTAGAAGAATGCTCAGCAGAAATTCTTTGATGATGGTGATGTACATCTGCTTGCCGTAATGGTTCCTCTGCGGCTGTCGGTTGAGATGGTAAGTTTAAATCTCCAGTGGAGCTCAGTGCATCACCTTTACCTGCATCAAGCATTGGGCCAAGGTCTGCAACAAAGCTGAGACAGTCATTTTTAGAACCTTCAGTCAAATCATCGCCACATTTCATGATTGAAGTGGGAGATTCCAAGCCACCAAGTGACTCCATTGCTTCCACTTCTGCCAACAGATCTGAAACTGATTCATCAAAATCATTGGGCTCGCCAATGATTGCCTGCCATGTAGATGTATTACACGTTGGAGGGGAAGGAGGATTATGCAAATCAAATCCCAGCTTATGCGGTGGTGATGTTTTTACACCAGAAACATGATTTGATGAGGTAACTAAGCAATTGGAAGAAATATTTATATCAAAGTGTCTCCAAGTCTGTCCAGAAGATGTATTACAAGCTGGAGGGGAAGGAGGATTATGCAAATCAAAGCCCAGCTTATGTGGTGATGTTTTTGTACCAGAAACATGAGCTGGTGTGTTAACCAAGCAATCAGAAGAACTATTTACATTAGGGTGACTCCAGGTCTGTCCAGATGATGTATTACATGCTGGAGGGGAGGGAGGATTATGCAAATCAAATCCCAGCTTATGTGGTGATGTTTTTGTACCAGAGGCATGAGCTGACGTGGTAACCATGCAATCTGAAGGGCTATTAACATGAGGGGGTCTCCAGGTCTGTCCAGATGATGTATTACATGCTGGAGGGGAAGGAGAATTGTGCAAATCAAATCCCAGCTTATGTGGTGATGTTTTTGTACCCGAAACATGAGCTGACGTGGTAACCAGGCAATCCGAAGAGCTATTAACATTAGGGTGTCTCCAGGTCTGTGCAGAAGATTGCCCTGAATTCTCTTCACTATCTGATGGCTTCTGATAACTTTGCCCACTATTACTCTGTCCATCCACTGTCCTGTTTGAGCCATTATTTCCATTATCTTGGGAGTTTCGCACAATCCCATAACCTTTCCTTAATTTATCAGAAGAAGCTTCATTCATTTTTTCAGTAATGGCAGTTGTCAATGGTGAAGGGTATAAATGCAGCGGCCCAAGCCATCCATTGCTCCTAACAGGCTCAGCTTTACCATCAGACTGGGTAGAGGTATCATACACTTTTTGTTCCTTGCTCTGTTCAATAATTTGCCCATCTGCAGAAATTCCATTCTTCACTACATTCTTCCCAGCATCCTGACTATTATCTTTATTATCCAATGTAACACTGACCCCTAGAGAGAGCAATGGGTTGTTGAATGGCAATGACACATTTTTGGAACACTTCCCACTTAGTGCATCCGTTAACAGTATAGAGTTATCCTGTTTCTCACCTATCCTCCATATTTTGAGATCTGGAGGGAAACCTCCACTTACATTCCATTTGTACAGCTGCAACATAGAAAAAGGCCCTTGAATCTTCCCAGTTGGATCTTGATAATTCCACGATCTATCATTCAAAAATTCATTAAGTGGCTGCTGTATCTCCACTGGAATAAGTGATGGTGAAATGTCCACTGCAACACTAGACACTTCTGATTTCACAACTGTAGTAGTGCTATCCTCGATAGCTGTGTCACAGTTCTTTACTGTGCATGTATTCCCAACATGTTCTCGGGTAACAGGCAAGTCTTGTGTTTTGCCTCCCGCATCATTGAAGACATTGTTCGAAATTCTTGGAAAAAAAGAGCCCCTCTCTCTTCTATCAAACCCAAGATATTTTGAAAATATATTGCTATCTGCATATACATAATTACCGTTACCATGAGACAAACATTGTTTGGACAACTTCCAAAAGAAACATGAAAACAATGTCTGTGGAGCAAATGAATGCTACCTTGCTTCCTTTCATCCGACTCTCCATCATCTTCATCAGACTCAAACATTGAATCTAAATTGGGGTCAGAGTGTATATCTGGAATTTCTTGCAGCCTGCGTTGCTGCTCCTCTGGGGAGTTCAGTAGCTGCAACTTCTCCTCATATTCTTTAAGCGTGCAGTTTGGTCAAGGAACGTTGATTATGCCTTTGGCACATTAGCATGCAACCGTGAAAAAACACACAAACACACATACACACACAGGCCAATAACAACTACTGAGAACCTATCAACTCATTGCTTAACCCATCTTTGTTAAATTTTCAATCTAGTTTACAAAAAAAAAATGAATGTAGATACACAAGATAAGCACACATAAATTTGACAATACAGTGCAGCATGTCCCATGACTCCATTTATAAGATAAGCACACATAAATTTGACAATACAGTAAAGTAAAATAAAAATGCAACTCCAGCAATAATATGTAGATGCACAAGACAAAATAAAACATAAAATTTACAAGTAAACTACTTTATAACATGTATGCCTCCATAGACCTCCAACGATTCTAGCATAAACTACTATGAAATAAGCATATATTGTACCAATGGATAAAAAATAGTTGCAGAATCATACTATCTATAGTGTACTGGGAGGAATGGACACCAAAGAGTAATGTAGAAAATCATAAAGGATATTCTTTTCTATGCCCCTTTTCACTTGCTCTATCACGAAGATGATTAAGCCGCAAAATCTCAGCTTCCAGCAACTATACCAATAAAAGAGCATAATGTTTAAAATCAAGGCCAACAATATGGCTGGTCATATTTAAAGGTACGATATTAAAGAATGACAATTATCATATATATTACTCTGACAATAAAAGAGAGAGGAATTTTGTGCCTCTAAAGAAAAAGCATTTTTTATTTTATTTCAACCCAAACATTTCACTAAATTCACATACACTAGGAAATTATTAAGTGGCACATAATCATTCCATTCAAAAAGATTAAGATTAGTAGACGTACCTAAGTGACATACAGTATGGTACCTAATACATATCTGTAGCCTTTTTTTTATGCTTTGAATTTTTCTTATGATAAAAATGAACATTAATCATACATCATATCTCCATTTTGATAGGTAGCAGAAAAATAAAATAAGAAAAGAACTTACATCATTAACTCTAATTGCTTGAAGTGTTAATGCTTTGTTTAGAATCTCTCCCTACAGCCAACAAAGAATCGTCTTAAACATGCAAAATACAACATACTTTATGAAATTGAAATAATATGCACACCGACCACAGTCAATCTCTTTGAGAGCCCATATTTTATACTCTGACGCAACCGCTTGCATTCATCCTGAATGTAAAATAAATATATTAACCATCAGAAAACTTGCATAGAATAAACTTAACTCTTCTACACATTCTAGAGATTTTGTTGAAGGTAATATGATTATAATAATATCTATTTTCACCTCGGAGAACTCCTGATTAGAAATTTCAGCAATGGATATGACCTCCTTCCTGTTTAAGTTTAAAATTTCAAGCTTAATATCAGTTGTTCTTGTCCCAATTTTGTATGGTTCAGCAACCTTGCTTGTACCTGCACAAATAGTTTTTCCAAAACCAATTTCAAGTCATTTGCAATTTACAAAAGGGTAATTTACCGAGTATTGGAAGCTATAAAAGTTTATTTACCTACAACTTGGACAAGTCTATACATATCTTGTTTTTGATCATTGCTCGAGATTCTTATCCGCACAAATGAACCAACAACCTTCTCGTGAATCTTTTCAATATCTTCAGTTAAATTCTCCATCAGACATCGCCGCAAGTAGATCAAGTTAAGATTGTGAACATCTATTGCAGCATATGCATTTGGGTTATTTTGCGGAACTAGAACATCTGCATTTTTATGTGTTTTAGATCTCTTGTCATTAACTAACATCAACTGTTTATTATGAGGGTCAATGGCCTCCCCTTCACCAGCAACAGTATTAATAATTCCTGCTCCAAAAGTATTTTCTGCTGGTCCATTGTGTTTTAAAAGAAAATGGGATTCAAGGAGCTTTAGCATTTCAATTTGGCTGACTCGTGATTTTCCAAACAAATTTAGTAGTCTAGAATCACAAACAATTTCAGATATCTGTTGAGGATCACGAAGGTTATTTTTCTTCACATACTCCAGCAAGAGAGTCTGGACATCAAATTGAGACAGGAGAGATGTATCACCATTTTTCATATGTGAAACAAACTCTAGTAGCTCGTTCGATGCCCATTTTGTGCATTCAGGCAAAGGCATAACTCTGTCGCCACCTGAACCCATCCTGTCCAGGCAATCACCCTTGCCAAGAAGTTTTGGCTGTCTCTTGGGCCTTTTGTTCTTCAAATTATTTGATTCTATGTCTATACAGGAGTTCTCGGAACCAGAGCCTTTGTCATCTCTAAGATGATAAAGTTCATGGGGACTTTGAACCTTATAACTCATAGGAGCAACAGCTTTCCAGGGGTTTTTAGCCCGTAGGAGCTCATCAAATGTTAAAGATAGCTTCCCTTTCAAATACATCCAATAAACCTTGAAAAGATACTCCCAGCTGCTTTTGTCATCGAAATCCACTTCACACTGCAAGAGTAGTACAATGAGAACAAAGATAAAAAAAATTAGACCATCGACCATAGACCTATCATAAAACATTAACTTAACACAAGTAATCCTGCACTAATAAAATTACTAGAGCACCGGCTATCCAGCATAGATAAGAAAGTTTAACATACCATTTCCTTATTTCCTTGGACACTGTTCTCAATCAGCATTATAGTCCTCATGCATATCCCGCACAAACCTTTATTCTCTCTGATACAAACAAAATCTGCGTCTTTTGTGCACCCCTTGCACAAAGAGTACGTGCAAGTATAGCACATATAATGCGAAGCCTTTTGACAGGCGCTACATATATGCCAACCTGAATGGCACAAAAAACAAATGGTTAATGGCGGAAAACAGTCCAATTGTAATGCAGACTGAGATACTAAAATCCAAAACGTATAGAGGCAATAGTCTTCTGAAAAACAGAGTATTAAAGTGTGCCTTAATTGTCAAACGCCATAAATACGGCGCACAGTTTAAGGTGATAATAGATGAATAGCATTGGAGGTTATTAAGTTGATTCTGTGTAATCTACAACAGCAGCTCAACTCAAAATCTTTCAAGCAAAACCCAGATAATAAATGTAGCGTTCATAGGAAATCAAACCACATATTGCAAAGAACACACTGGGTGAGTAATCCAATTGCAGGAAATTAATAAACGAAACAACATACCGCAGTTCCACTTGGCCTTTGATCGAAAAAACGCTTCGTCTCGCTTAATACACGTCGGATGATAAGCTTTAGGACAACCCCTAAAAGGGGAAGAAAAGAAAAGATAGACAAATTAATAATAAAAATATACTGAAACTGACACAACAGAAGTGATTATAATTGAAAATCATAACCATAACGCATAAGCTACCTTAATTGCAAACTAAAAAGGCAAGTGGACGTAGAATCTATCCCACAACAGCTAAATCAAAGGCAGTTACAACTCACCTCCGATCACAGAGAACAAGGCTCCCACCGTCGAAGCAAATGAAGCAAACATCCTCCTCGTCCTTCTTTTGTCTCACGACAGGCACCACTTTCGGAGCTCCCTTGGCCGGACGACCACGCTTCCGTTTCAAAACGGCGCCTTCGACGACCGTAACCTCCGAATTCGGCACGCTACTACTAACATCTTTTTCGGCCACATCAGCACAGCCTGCAGCAGGCGCGACAGTGGCTCCCACCGGCCGGGAGTCCTCCAAACCCCGAGCGGTGTTTGCCGCAGCCGCAGCCGCAGCCTCCGGCTGCGGTTGAAGCGGCTGGTCCATAGCTTCCACAAATCGAATCGAATCTAATCGAAGGAAGAAAATCAATAATTCCGAAACATATGGAGAGAAGCGTGGGAGATAGAAAACCCTAACATGGAGAGGGAAGTGGAGTGCAGACGCAGATGTAACCAAGCACTGTTTTGTTTTGTTGGTAAATTCGTGTCAAAAAGTGTAGAGATCCCGATTGCAAGAGAGAGAGTTTGTGGAACTCTGACCTCTCAGTGAGAAGAAGGTAGATGACATGCTCGCCGCGGATTGGTTGAATGTGGAAGCTCCTCTTACTCCTTCTTTCTCTCTCTCTCTCTTTGGTTTTCGCTTTTCTACATGTTTTCAATTTTTCATCTAGTGAGAATTCAAAGTTGTGAATCGTCAAACGCGACTCCTTTTGAGTACGCGATTCTGTGTTTCTCGAGCACCACGTGGTTAGTGGGGTGCCGTGGTGAGGCCAGCCAAAGTGGGAGCCACTTGGTTATTTTCTTCAACGCTCGAAACACGCCTAAAATCATTTTAATTTATTATTTCTTAATTATAACTAATACACTTTCCCATTTTAAAAAAATTTACAATTTTTATCATTTCTGAAAAAAAAATAATTCATTTTCTTTACGAAAACCACTTTTGGCTCCGATTTAAGAAAGGAAAGTTAGGCTTGTTTTTATTCTTGAGGCACAAAGTGGATGTTGGGTGAAAAAGAAGGCAAGCTTACTTGTTCCGCTTTGCCACTAGCTTTCCCATTTATCCACATTCTTTTGTTTAATTCTCCAAATGGTAATTTTCTGAAACGGGAAGGGCAATAATTTTTTCCGTGATGCACCGAAAACATTAACAAACAGATTTCGTTTCACAGTGTGCCAGCTACTGTGTGCGTGTGTTATTCGCTGCAATAGAATATCACGGAACCAAATCGCATGTGAAAGTAAGTGATTATTGGAAACAGTGTTTAGTGAGAAATATTAGGTCGAGTTTAACAGGTAGAAGATTATAACGTCACTGTTGTGATACCTGTCATTAGTCAAGAAGTTTCGGCATTATTTATGTGAAGATGCTAACCCAATAAATGCTTGGTTCGGCTTGTGGGTGACCTTGTTACTGAAAAAATCACTCATTCAATTTGTTTGAAATTAAAAGCCCCCTATAGGTGTAGATCAGGGTCATTTCAGTGCCAATAAGAAAAAAAGTATGTCACAATAAAAACAAGTAAATAACGAATTTATTTACTATGAATTAATCTAAAAATGTACAAGACCTAAGTAATAGAAGAAAAAAAATTAGCATTTTTCAATATTTAAAAGACGTGATATGTTGTGACTGTACGGTGATTAAACTTTTTCTTCCATTAAAATATAATTTATATGTCTATATATAGTAAAAAGTATATTGTAATAAAAAGACATTTTAAATTTAATTGTACAATGTGGCCTCAGTGCAAGTGGAAGAGAAGATAAGCATTAAATGAAAACTCATCTACAATGTTAGAAGTGCGTGTAGTCCTTATTATGTTTCAAAAAAATAATAAATTCATGCATACTTTTATTATGAATTAGTTTTCTTGCATGAATGCATGACATACATGTATGTTCATTCACATCTGTGTTGCTTTAGACATTAAATTGTTTTCTCTGCATATTTTAATAATGGAAAAATATTTTACACGTGGAAGTTGACTTCCCTTAAAACGACTTATTCTGTTAAACAAAAATAATGTGTTGTCAAATATCGATTTTACCCATATTCTCGCTTTACTTCTAATATAATAAAAAAATGTTTATAATAATAATAATAATAATAACTAACAATTGTGTATAATCATCTATAAGATTCAAATCCATTATCCTTAATGTACACGTTTCATATTATTGTTTTATCGTTAAATATATTTTAAAATAACAAAAATTAAATAAAGTGTCCAATTTTTAACCATATATAAAGGTTGAGAACTATTTCATTTGCTATTCACAATTCATATTATTGTCTTACTTTTGATTATAACTTAAAAAAATGAAAATAAATTATCAAAATGTTAAAAATAACTGCACATTATTCAATAACACAGCACAATACAACTACTTAAAATATAAGCGTCTCTATAATTTAAGAAAATAAAATTGACAACAGTGGTTAACAAAAGTAGTGGGTGATATATAATGTATTATTGTATACAAAAATGTTGATAAATTGTAGTGTACCGAAATAATAATTATAATTATTTATGATATAAATCATAATAGTAATTATCTTATAAAATTGTTCTCTTAGTTTTGTAAAAATCAATAAATTACTCCCAAAGCAATTTTATGCTCTCTTTGGAGTAACAAATACATGTGTATAACTTAATTTAGCATAATGCTTAATTGGAAGTACAAAAACTACACTATAACGACACAATTTGTATGGATTATTGATTGTTATTAGTTTTACAAGAAAACATATACAACTGAAAAATGTAAGTTTAAATATCTTAGTATGTTGATTATTTTCGGAGTTTATAATTTATCATTTTTTCACTTTAACTCCGGTGACAATAAAAAATATTATTCCTTCATTATTATATATTTTCAGAAATAAACAATTATATCTACTAGTTTTTCTACACTTTACAGTTTTTCCTAGGTAGTACTTGATTAAGTCATTATAACAATATATATATATATATATATATATATATATGTGTGTGTGTTTTTGTTTGTTTTTATACGTATGTACGCGTTCTGTGTGAATTAATGATTAAATAAAGTACATAAGAAAATATGTCTTAAAAATTGTTTTACCAAATTTAATTTTAACTATTATATTAACCAAAATTAATCATTTAACGTAACTTCACTTGCAATTGATATATGATTGCTTCATCCAACATGAATACAATGTGTAGCAAATAATTTTTAAATTAAACATATTTTATATTTTTAATAAAACGACAACACATATTTTATAGATTTTAGATAGAAATCAGCTTCCTTCATATCTTAAAATACCTACCTTTCTAGGTCCCAAAAATGAAAACTTTTTCCACATGACATTTCTTTATTTTCTTGACGGAAAAGGTGTTAAAAATGTTTTACTTTAGAGAAAACAAATAATAATATACAGTTTAAAGTACTCAAACGTATTAAAGACAACTCATCAACTTTAAAATCTAAAAAAGTTTAATTCAATTTGAGATTGTTCAAAAAGCAGAAGAAAAAAAAAAGGTTGGGACTGTTCTTGCACATTAAATTAAATGAGCTAAGAAAACTTAGATGTTGAAGCTGTGTATTTCGACCTAGCACATTAAGAAAAAACAAAAACTTTAATTGCTCCTGGACATTTCATTAAATGAACTATGCAAACTTAGATTTTTTAAGTTGCACACAACACCCATCCAAAGCAGCACAGTACAAATATACCCTTCCCCAAATGCAGCCGTGTTCTACGAAACAAAAAAAAATGGAGATTTTGCTGCATATTTTAGAATTATGAAGATTTGTTGTATACCTGGTCCTATAAAAAAATTATATGCTATATAAAAGTGGATGCATGCCCAAGAGCATATAGGTAGAGATATTTGAATTTCGAAATTTGAATTTTATCATTTGTATATTTAACAAATGTTTTGTTTATAGATTTTATCTTAACCATAGTTCATTCTTACTAGTTATTAGCACTAGTAAAAAAAATATTTTGTATTATACAGATCAGTCGGCCATCTAAACGTCAATCAATGTCCAAAGTGATTTGTATAATCGGTTGAAATTATAACAAATAAGTCAGCATGAGTCGTCAATCGAAGGTCATCATGACACATCATCGAGCAACAAATAGCGAATGTCTCATCGTGCGAGACCTCAACGATGTTGTGTGAATGTTTCACAAATCTTTTAGGCCAATTGTTGATCATATGAACATATGTGTCAACGAGTGGCCAGCCGCCTTAGCGGTGTCGTGCGAACAATTTATCGGTCATTCAAGTTGTGATGCTGAGCATATGTAGATATGTGCCAAACAACAACGTTCGACATGGAACGTCGAACGATTACAAAAATAAACATGTTCATCGACGATTAAGATTAAATTGGTCAGTAATTAGGTTTTAAAAGCAATTGGGCCTTGATTAGGCCAACCCTAATCAAAGGTTCAAGCATAAAACTATAAATAGAGGTCAAATGTAAGTTTGTTGGAAATTTTGTTCTCTCGTATTTATTACAACATTAATTGCTATTATAGATAGAACCATTGCTAACTTAACCATTGAAGTCTCTTTAACATATACATTGATTGGCGTGGACCACCAGACGAGCGACAGGAGAACCAAACAAACAACGCGAGGAGCAGGAGATTGGACAATTTGTTTAAGTAGACACCCTCGCACTTTTAATATCATCAATTAACAATATTTACAAAATAATTGTGTTGTACTATTTAGGACTACCACTATCTACATCATCTTAGCCACCACTTAAACTATCAACATAAACAATGATCATACTAAATCAAGATGACCAAATCATACCAACCTACGATCGAGACCATATTGGTGACCATTGTCTGGATCATCTCAAGTACCACTATGTATTGTGCTACACAAGATTGAAGTGATCTTGACCAAGGTCATATCAACACCAGGGAGGATCAGGCTCATCCCAACCAAAATCGTAATATTTATATGTGAGTAAGGATCATGTCAGCTTCAAGATTACCAATACTATGTCAACCTCGACAAATTGACATAAAACTTAATATATCTCGACCTCACACCACAACCAACGTGGAGAATCGAGTATATCTCGACATACACACATTTACCAATGCAGGGAATTGAGTATATCTTAACATATGTGACTACTGTACATTATGTTCATAAGATGGATATGGATATTTGGTCTAATTTTGATGATATGTCGGTAAAGAACATTAGTCTTATTTTCAATTACGATCACAAGGACATAAGACTAAGATTTAACTAATGTAATTCGATGAAGACTAAAATTTTTAAAATATATATTATTTAAAAACTAATGTATTGATTTTTGTTCTTTATATATACAAATGTTCGGTACATTTGTTTATAATGGATATATATTTGTGTATCTATTAACATGCATAAATAGTCACAAAATAATTAATTAATTATATATATATATATATATATATATATATATATATATATATATATATTCTCATTAAATTTGTTTTTTATTTAAGTAGTCATAAGTTTGTTTAAGGTAAACTTATAATTTATAATAAAGATAAACAAATATTAACTTGTAATTTTTAAAAATGTAGTCACTCCAAAATTAGTTCTAAATCTAAATAATATTAACTAAAAATTTAAGTCTCTTATAATATGTAAATTAGAAATAAAAGAATATTTTTAAAGTTTATTCTTTTTACTTACCAAAATTTAGTTATTAGAATAAATTAATAGTAATTAAAAAAATTACATTTTAATTCGGTAGTAACAAAATTATTTATGAATAAATAAATATTTTGTATGGGCATTAATTACTACAAATATATAAGTGATCACTGAATTTATTTATAATGAACATATAATTTTATTAGAGATTAAAAAATATATTAACTTGTAATATTATAAAATTTAGTCACTCCAAAATTAGTTTCTAAATTTAAATAATAATAACTACAAATTTAAGTTTCTAATAATATGGTAATTAGAAACCCAAAAATTAGTTTATAAGTTTATTTTAGTAATTAAAAAATTTCCATCTTAATTAGGTAATAACAAAATTATTTCTAAATAAATAAATATTTTGTATGGTCATTGATGTGTGGGTTTCAAACATTGATTTGATACGGTGAGAAACAAACTTAGGTCTAATAATTTTTTAAAATTATCTATAGTATATATTAGAAATTTATGAAAATTAATTTTGATATTTTCTTTTATAAAACATAACATATAACATTTAATTTTAATAAATAAAAAATACAAAAATTAATATAAAAAATATTAAGATATATTTTCATTTTTTCTTCTATATCTTTTGTGTTTTTAGCATGTATTTATTTGTTTTATATGATTTTTTTTTGTTTTTCTAAAAAGAAGTCAAATACAATCTCCTCTAAGTTCCTCATTTGTTTCTCTTATTATTAAACTAGACAAGTAATTTTCTTGTTTAATTTGATAGTAAAATATTAGTTTAATAGTTCATTGTTTTTATTTCACCAGCTTTGCATATTTATTTTCTGTGAATATAAAACGAAAAGTTACTTCTTATGTGTTTTTTCAGGTGACTTTTAGTTGTGTCGTGATTATCATGAATTTTTCTTTTAGTAGTTAGATCTCCCAAATTTTTATTAGATTATGATAAGTTATCTCAAACTTTATTTAATTTTTAAATAGTTATATTGACGAAGAATGAACTAATACATTATTGTTTAGAGGTGATCAGGAGTGCCAAAACAATTTGTGCCCGCGCAGGTATTCGCATATAAAACCCTCGACGGGTTAGAAATGAATATTAATAGATAGCCGCAGGTAACGGGTACAATTATTTCTTATACCCGCATGTTAACGGGACGAATATGGGTATCATAATATCCGTACCCGTGGATACTTGTATCATTATACTCTAACTTAAATTAAAATAAAAAAAAAACATGATTAAAATATTAACACTTTGATTTTGAATGAGTTATTTTTTATCAATTGGTGTAAAAAAATGTTTAATTTTTTTGTAAACTGTCATTAACTCTATTTAAATAGGTTATTTGCAATTTGTTTGAAATTTATGAATGTTATGCATTGTATTTTTTATTTAAAATTATGGTTAAAATATGTTGTTCAATATTTTTTTAAAATATTTGCAGGTACCCGCACAAATATGGATATGAATACGAGACAAATATTTATCCAACAGGTGTTGACATCCCTAGAAGGGATAAAAGAGAATCTACTAATCACTCCTGAAGATGAAAATAAGAGAGATTCAATTAGAGAAGCCTGTCTTAATGTTCAAATAATTACAAGTGATAAATTTTATATTAATGATTTGAAACATGATATAAAAATGTCATCAACATGAGAATATCTAATGTGTCAAAGAAATGAAGTTATAAAAGTTGAATATCCAAAAAGTCAAAAAGATGAAGTTATGAAAGCTGATTTTACTATTAATAGTTTAATTTGTTTTATTTTAATTCTTATTGTTTTTACAACTACAACATAAAATGAAAAGAGAAATCCCTTAGTAAAAATATAGAATACAGATTAATATATATATATATATATATATGTTAGGTTATATATTTTTTCACATATATATGGTTTATGGTCATGGTTATCTTGCTTGAGAGATTGTGGTTCTAATGGTTATATGACATTAGTCTTACACATATAAGGTATTTGACATCAGTTTTACACCAAAATTCTAAGGCAATGGTGTTATGGATATTTATTTTTATATAGTGTTTAACTTTGTCTAATTATATCTAATATGAGACTTTTGACTCATACTTTGACTATTTTTGACCATATATATATATATATATATATATATATATATAATATTATATATTAAAAAAAAAGAAGA
>Ga0209589_1005123_pt1 | contig 22368 bp, 17 predicted proteins | sample CowpeawhiteBW_FD_187525 | JGI IMG/M metagenome (GOLD analysis project Ga0209589, IMG submission 187525) | Root nodule microbial communities of legume samples collected from California USA - Cow pea white BW (SPAdes) (version 2) | ecosystem: Host-associated > Plants > Roots > Nodule | place: USA...
CAGATCGCCCGATCCCGTCGTCCTGTGCTTCTTCGGTCGCATCGCCACCTCCGATGCGGCCACCGAATCATGTCTGGCGATTCGACGGAATCCTGAAAATGAAATTGCAAGGTTCCGATGCCCGAAGCATCAAAACCCTGCAATCCTAAAACACCCCGCAACCACAAATGCGATTCCAGCTCAATCGCTTAGCCGCTCTTCACGGACGACTAATCCAGCGTTGCCGCTCCGGTCATCGGTCGCCGCAGCCGGCTTCACCGCTACCCTTGGCCTCGCACTCGGGATCATAGTCGCTGTCCATAGTGCAATTATCGGAGTTACGACGCGGCACACGAGCGGCGCATCCGTTCCATCTTGCGGGGCTTCACGAAATCCGTAAACTATTCATCTCGTCGATGAACGCGACCAGCCGTGCGCCGATGCGCGCGCGATCGCTGCCGTGCACCTCGGTGACGTACGGGCGAAGATCGCAGACCTTATCCGCATAGAGCAGGTGCTCAAGGACGTGGTTGCCCGATGCGCCGACGGCACCCAACCGGAATGCCCGCTGATCGAGACGCCGTTCCGGAGCGCACCTAGTCAAAAGAAACGCATCGGTCACGATTGATCTGCAGCCGCAGTTGCCTTCTGCGCATGAATTTGCCTGCCTACGGGCGGGCATGATCAGTCCTTGCGGACGAGTGTTCCCACATGCTCACCTTTGAGCGCTCGCTCTAGCAGCGCGGGCTTGAGTCCGTTGATGATCTGGAATCTCTTGACTTGGCGAGCGTTGGCGAGGAGATCGATCAGGACGCGGTCGAAGGGCAGCGTCGGCAGGTTGCGCGCTCTGAGTTCGGAGACCGTGATCTCGCCGATAAATTTGGCATCTGGATTGAGCTTTGGATCGGCGTCGTAAAGCCCGTTCACGTCCTTGACCAAGGTATGTGTGGCGCAGCCATAGCATTCGGCTAACAGGAAAGTGCCGGCATCAGTCCGATGTGGCGGGATGCGTCCGAAGCGGGGCGTCTGCTCCCATAATGAGAACGGGGGATCTCCATTGCAGATCACGCCTGGGGCCGATCTGATGAAGAAGGGCAGCATGTGCCCGAGAATTTCCGGTGGAATGGCGACGACGCCGTAGCGCGCCAGCAACGTACCAAGGAGATGGGCATTTCCGAGCGCGTCGATGATCCGGAGTTGGGCCAGCACGCCAGTCGGCAGGCCGAGATCCATGCCGATCGAAGTCACATGGCGGCTGCGCACGCCGCCACCAGTACCGATCACGAGTTTGAAGTTTTCGAGTATCCTGGCAAGAGATTCGACCAACGGATAAACGGTTTTCTTCCCTTGGTCGATGATGGAGCGTCCGCCAATCTTGATAACGTGGCAGAACGGCAGCATTGGCACGACGGGGGTTTCAGTGGATGACATGACCTGCTTGTCGAGCAGGCTCTCGCGCATCAGCATCGACTGGACGTGACGGCGCTTATCGATCGGGATTTCGCGTTCCTCCGGGGCTTTGGTCATGGTGCAAACCTCCCTTCAAGCCGTAATCACAGTTCCGACTTGCTCGCCGTTGAGTGCGCGCGTGAGATTGCCCCTCTTCAACCCGTTGATTACCTGAACCGAGCGGCGGTTTTTCGCATTCTTCATGAGCTGGAATACGGTCCGCTCCAGCACCACGTCGACCAGGTCAAGTGCAACGAGTTCATCGACCGTAATCCTGGGAATGAACTTGGCCTTCGGATCCTTTTTTGGGTCTGCCGTGTAGAGGCCCTCTTCGTCCTTGACGTAGATCATTGAGCGGGTGCCCAAGGTCTCGCTGATGAGGTAACATCCGGCGTCGGTCCGGTGCGGTGGAATGCGGCCGATCTCGGGGTTGGGCTGCCAATAAGCGTAGGGGGGCATGCCGACGCAAACGCAAGCTTGGCGCTCGGCGAGGTAAAGTGGCATCTGGGCGAATTGAGCTGGCTCGATGGATGGAATTCCATGCTTGGCGAGCAGATAGTGGATCATCTTTGCGTTCTGGATGCTCACGAAGAACCCGAGCACGCTCAGCACTCCGGTCGGCATGCCCAAGTCGAGCCCAACGCTATAGGCATGGCGGGCCCGGGTGCCGGCTCCAGTGCCGATGATCATCTTGTGCTTGGGAAGGTTTTCGACGACTTCGTCAATGAGCGGAAATACGGCATCACGACCGCGATCGATGAAGCTTTGTCCGCCAATCTTAACGACATTCGCATCCGGCAGGATCTGGATCACCGGCTGTCGATCGAGCCGCGCCATCTCCGCTTCATCGGTGTCGCTGCCAACCACGAGCGCAGAGGTTAGTCGATCCAAGGTTTGGTTTTCCATCTTGTGTCTCCTGTCGAGAGGGCGCGGCTCCGTGATTACCGTGCTGGTGCTGTAATGCTGGATCCGGCGAGTGGCGGCACCTGCCTCGGTGTGTCCCAGAGCTTGATGGTGCCGTCCATTGCGGCGGTCGCCACAATCTTTCCGTCGTGCGAGAACGTGACGAAGTGGATGCGCCTGAGATGTCCTTTGAGCGCGGCCGTTTGCCGGCGGGTTGCGACATCCCAGAGGCGCACTGTGTTATCGAGGCCAGCAGATGCGAGCATTTTCCCGTCCGGCGAGAATGCGCAAAAACGGGCCCAGGCGGTGTGGCCTTTGAACGGCGCCAACTCATCGCGCGTCTCAACTTCGAAGAGCTGTACATCGTCACTTGCACCAGCTGATGCCAGCAGCTTGCCCTCCGGGGAGAATGTCACTGAGTGGACCGGCCCAGTATGCACATCAATAGTGGCCACCTCCTTTGCCGAGGAGACGTCCCAAAGCTTTATGGTACCGTCGATGCTGCCTGATGCAATCAGCCGGCTGTCGGGAGAGTATGCCAACGCCTTCACGCCGCCCGTGTGGCCAGTGAGAGTGGCGATCTCTCGATGGCTGCCAATATCCCAGAGCTTGATGGTTTCGTCGTAGCCCGCAGAGATTGCCGTCTTTCCGTCGGGCGCGTAAGCCACGGCACGGATGATGTTCGTGTGGCCCGTGAGTGTGGCGATCTCCTTCCCAGATGGCAGCTCCCAGAGCTTGGCGGTCCGATCGTAAGAACCCGTCATGAGGATTTTGCCGTCAGGCGAGATCGCGAGCGTAACAACTGCGCCGCTATGGCCGGCAAGAGTCCGAAGCTCGTTGCCCGTCGCAACATCCCACAATTTAACCGTCTTATCGTGACTTGCTGAGGCGAGCATCCGATCGTCGGGCGTAAATGCCACGGCGGTCACGAAAGATTTGTGCCCTTTCAGCGATGTCCGTTCCTCGCCCTTCGGCCCGATCTCCTCAGGTGCGGGCTCGATGCCGGACTTCAGCAATTGATCAACATCCCAAATCCTGGCGAGATGATCCATCGTCGCCGTCGCGAGGTTTTTGCCATCGGGCGAAAAAGCCACGCCGCGGATGCGGTCGCCGACCCCGGTCCATCGCACAACGAGGTCCTCGCCAGTTGCGGCGTCCCAGATCCGCAGCGAGTTGTCGACGCTTCCGGCAGCCACCAGATTGCCGTCTGGTGAAAACGCGACGCAAAGAACCTCGCTCATCGAGCCCTCAAGCATCGCTTTCTGCTTGCGCCGCGCGACGTCCCAAAGCCGCACCGTCGTGTCCATGCTGCCCGTGACAAGCGTCTTATCATCGGGCGAGAACGCAATGCCGCGGACACCATGCTCGTGGCCTTCGAGTGTTGCGAGCTCCCGCCCGGTGGCGACATCCCATAGCTTGGCGGTGTAGTCGTTGCTGCCCGAGGCAAGAATCTTGCTGTCATGACTGAATGCTAGTGAGCGGACTGCGCCATTGTGCCGGAGCATAGCGCGCTGCTCTCCAGTGGCCACGTTCCACAGCTTGATCGTGTTATCGTGGCTGCCAGAAGCAACGGTCTTCCCATCGGGTGCGAAAGCAAGGGACCGGACCATGTTGGTATGGCCCCTGAACGTGGCTAGCTCGCGCCTAGACGCCCAGTCCCAAAGCTTTACCGTGCTATCGTAACTGCCTGTTGCCAGAATTTTGCCGTCGGGTGAGAAACGGACTGCCTCGACCGTCGCCTCGTGACCGCTGAGCGTGACGATCTCGGCGCCCGTCGTTGCATCCCAAATCTTCGCCGTCTTATCGTAGCTGCCCGTGGCGACATATCGCCCATCGGGCGAATAGTCGATCGAGGCGAGAGCCAGTGTGTGGCCTTTCAGCGTCGCACGGACCTGTGCAGCGGCTGGTATGGCTGCAAAGGTCGTGGCGAAAACCAGCACGAACGCCACTGCTCTCTGAAAGCACGGGCACGGCATTTAGGCCTTCCTCCCATGTTGGGCTCGTTCAACCGGCAATTCCGCTGAACGCAACAACCAAAACGAAGCCGTAGTGGTTCCGACCCTCACATTGGAATGGCTGTCGTGTCGGCGCCATTAGCTTGAGGAAACCCGGCCCCAAGCGTCTGCCTATCGAAACCCACTGTCTTTATCACCGCATAAACCGTCGTGCCTGGCATCAAACCAAGCGTCTCGATCGACCGCTGGGTCAGGCGCGCTAGGATTGCTTGCCCGCCGCAATCAAGACGCAGATCCAGAATGGGCCCACGCCGCGGACCGAGCTCCGCAACGACTCCCCGCAATACGTTCAGCGCGCTTAGTCCCTCAGGGGGGCGCGTGCTGATCATTACGTCGCGAGCGCGGATATGCACCCGGACCTTGCTGCCGGTAATGCGTTCGCTCAGTCGTGGAACCCAGAGCCGACCTCCGCAGAGCGCCAATGCGGTCAGGCCAAATTGCTCATCGTGCTCGAGGACCTCTGCTTCGAGGACAGCTCCCGCCTCCACAAGATTGGTGAACGGGACCAGATCAAGGCGCGCCATGATATCGGAGGTCGGTCCCGTCGCTACGACGAGACCATCCGTCATCATGACCATGGTACTCGCCAGACGCGCAACTTCTGGCACCGAATGGCTGACATAGATGATGGGCACTTCGGTCTCGTCGCGGAGGCGCTCCAGATAAGGAAGGATCTCAGCCTTGCGAGCTTCGTCCAGAGAAGCGAGCGGCTCGTCCATCAGCAGCAGCCGTGGCGTAGCCAGCAAGGCCCTTCCTATGGCCACTCGCTGTTTCTCTCCGCCGGAAAGCGAGCCAGGACGACGATCAAGTAAATGATCGATCCCGAGCAGATCGATGATCGGCCCAAGGCGGCCAACGCGTTTGGCCGCTGGTGTGAACCACCAGCCGTATAGGAGGTTCTGGCGCACGGTAAGGTGTGGAAACAGCCGTCCCTCTTGGAAAACATAGCCGACCCGACGCCGATGCTTGGGCACAAACACCTTACGCTCTGTGTCGACAATGACATCGCCGTTCAATGAGATGTAGGCGTGGTCTGGACGGATAAGGCCGCCAATGATGTTGACCAGCGACGTCTTGCCGGAGCCGGACTGACCAAAGAGTGCCGTGACCCGCCCCTCACTTGCAAAATGAGCCTTGAGCTCGAACGAACCGAGACGGTGCTGTACGTCGACTTTGATCATGCCTCCACTCCGATACGCCGTCCGACGAAGTAGCCGATTGCATCTGAGATGAGCAGAGCGGACATCGAGACCACAATCGCGATCACGGTCAGGCGGAATGCGGCAATGTCGCCACCCGGAACCTGTGTGAACGTGTAGATGGCCGAGGGAAGCGTCTGGGTTTCGCCCGGGATGTTTGAAACGAAAGTGATGGTCGCGCCGAATTCTCCCATGGCGCGTGCGAATGAAAGAATTGTGCCGGCGATGATGCCCGGCAAAATGAGCGGCAGGGTCACCGTCACGAACACCCAGGCGGGATTGGCGCCGAGCGTTCCGGCCGCGTCCTCGAGCCCGCGATCGATTGCGTCGATGGACAACTGCAACGCTCGGACCAAGAGTGGGAATCCCATCACGGCGCAAGCGAGCGCTGCGCCAGTCCATCGGAAAGCAAACACTATTCCGAGGTTGTCCGCGAGGAAGGCGCCGATCGGTCCTTGTCGGCCAAACAAGAGAAGCAGGATATAGCCTGTAACGACGGGCGGAAGGACCAGAGGTAGAAATACAATTCCGTTCAGGATCGACTTGCCCCAGAATTTTCCCCGAGACACTAGCATCGCGACGACAAGCCCCGGCGGCAGACTCGTCGCCGTCGCCCAGAGAGATACCCGTATGCTTAGTTCGACGGCGGCTTGTTCCTCAGGCGTTAGCGTGAGCATTGCTGGCCTCACTTCAGTATCGTGAATCCTTCCTTCTCAAACTTACTGCGTGCCTCCGGCGTCTTGAGCATATCGACGAAGACAGTCGCGGCCGGCTTCGCTGAACTGGCTGTGACCGCGATGGGATAAACGATGCGCGGATGCGTGTTCTCCGGAAAGGTCCCCACGCGCGATACATTTGGGTCCGACGCTGCATCGGATTCATAGACGATGCCGAGCGGGGCTTCGCCCCGAGAGACCATGAGCAGAGCGGCACGGACGTTTTCGGCTTGGGCGAGACGGTCCTTGACTGACTGCCAGACGCCGAGCGCCTCGAGCGCCGCCCTGCCGTACTTGCCAGCGGGGACCGCGTCCGTGTTGGCTATCGCGAGGCGTCCCTGTCCGAGAAGCGACAACAAGGGGAACCCGGGCGCGATATTCACCTGCAGATCGGCGCCTTTTGACGAAATGAGCACGAGCCGGTTGCCAATGAGGTCCAAACGTGTTTCCGGCCTGATCAGCTTGCGCTCTGCAAGGTAGTTCATCCAATCCTCGTCTGCGGAGATGAAGATATCGGCTGGCGCTCCCTGCTCGATCTGCTTGGCGAGCGCAGAGCTCGCAGCGTAGGAGATTACGGCTCGTTTGCCGGTGCGCTCGTGCCATTGGGTGTTGATCTCATCGAGGGCAGTTTTCAGGCTTGCCGCGGCGAAGACGAGCACATCCGGCCGCTCGGCCCGGACGGGTCGTGCGTTGCCAGTGTAAAGCAGGGCAAGCAGGGCTGCGCAGAGGACAACTAATGGGACGCTCCGGACTCTCGCCCAGGAGCGTTTGGACTCTCGAAACGCCGCTTGCCGGCGTGCACGTTCAGGCATTCTGACATGGATGTTAGGCACGGACCCTCCAGCCGGAATGCTTTCGTTTTTGCGACAGTGTCCCTGAGTAACTTTCGTCGAAGCTAAACGTTTCAGACGCAAGAGGCTCCCAACCCATTCAGGACAACCGTGAATGGCCAAAGCTTCGAAGAGCTCGATCGCCCACCCTGGGCTACCGGAGAGCACCGCATATCGAGTGATCGGTGCGGACGGTATCGAGCGGAATATGTCGGATTTGTCAGACTGGATCGCGGCCATACGATCCGGCGTGGTCGAACCCCGGTCGCTATTCCTGGACCATGAAACGCAGCGCTGGCGGCCTGTGTCAGACCTGGGCATTTTTGACGAAGCCAAACAAGCCAAAGAAGTGAGCGAGGCTCGCGACCGCAGCAACGGCTCGGAAGCCGAGAGTGGCCGGTCAGCAATTCAGGGTTTAGGTCCCGGGCCGGAAAATTGGGCGAAGCGGGAGTGGACCTCTTCGCTGGTCGGGGCAATCGCGGCCATGGTCGCGCTCGTTGCTTTCACGGCTTGGTTCGCGGGTGCTGCTCTGGCGACCGCCGTTCAAATGCTTATCAGCCAAACGCCATACCCGGTCCGGACTGGCGGAGCGGCCGTCGTCTTCGTCATTCTAGCCGAAGAGTTCTATTGGTTCTCGCTGATGCTATTTGGGATAAGAGGTACGGGCTTCGTGCGGCGCTTTGCGCTGCAGGCTCTATCGCTGCTGACCACCTGCGTCCTGCTCTATGCGGCGTTCGCCTTCTTTGAGGCTGACGCTTTTGATTTCAGTCTGCGGTTCTTCGCGGAATATGCTGGTTTTGCTGGTGTAGCCTACGTGGTCTCTCTCTTACTCTGGTCGATCCCACTGTTTCGGGAGGGGGATGCGACACCTGTCAAGAAGGCGCTTGCCAGCATGGTAGCGTCACTCATGCTGGCCAGCACGTTCTACATGGCAGTCTCCCCGTCAGTGCGACACGAAACGCAGACCGACAAAACGTTTCAGCCGCAGGACCGCAGGTGAGTTCCTGCCATAGATCAATAGCCCCAACGCCAACCAGGATGACGCCAACGCCAGCCCGGATAACTGTGCCGCCACCCCTGATAAGCGTACGGCTGAGCGTAAGCGTACCGCCCGCGCCAGCCAGGGTGGTGCCGCCAGCCGAAATAGTACTGCGCTTGGGTAAGGAACCCCTCTGGCTGCGCCAGCCGCGCTGGTCCGAGAGCAGCCTCGGCACCGCCGAGGCCTAGCCAGAGGAAGAAGGCCGAGGCGAGAATGATAGGTACTCGACGCATAAGAGACCTCCTCTACGAGGATGGAACCCTGCAAACGATAACGCTTGAGAGGCTCTTCAAGCTCCTATCGCGCAATTTTTGCCAATCCTCTCGAGCAGGCCTACACTGTGCGCAGGTGGATGATCCCCCATGTTGAATGCGATTCGTGCCGGGGGCGTTCTTTTGATCATGGCCGCCGCGGCCGCATGGTACGCATATGACCAGGCCGGGGCTACCCGTACTCGCGACGATGCGGATGTAGCAGGCGCCTATCGTGGCGGCGGTGGAGCCGGAAGTGGAGGCGGAGGAGGCCGCGGCAGGCACCGCCTCAGCGGGCCGGTCGACGTCGTCACGGCTCCAGTGGTTCGTCAGGATGTGCCGGTTAATGTCGACGGCATTGGGACCGTTGAAGCTTTTAATACCGTCACCGTGAGAGCGAGGGTCGACGGTCTCCTCCAGAAAATCGAATTCACCGAAGGTCAGGAGGTAAAGGCCGGCGACCTGTTGGCCCAGATCGACGCGCGTCCCTACGAGGCCAAGCTCAGCCAGGTCCAGGGCATAAAGGCAAAGGACGAAGCCCAACTGGCCAACGCCAAGCTCGATCTCGATCGCGCCGTGAAGCTTGGTCAGTTTGCAACGCAGCAGACTGTAGATACCCAACGGACCCTGGTTCGGCAGCTGGAAGCTGCCCTGCAGACGGACCAAGCCAACATCGACGCCGCCGCGTTGGAACTCGAATACACGAGCATCCGGGCGCCGATCGCAGGGCGCACGGGAGTGCGGCTGATTGATGCTGGGAATTTTGTTCGCGCGCGAGAGTCGAGTGGAATAGTCATCATCACGCAATTGCAGCCGATCTCCGTCGCGTTTTCTCTACCCCAACAGCATCTCGAGACGGTGAATCGCGCGCTCGCCAAAGGGAAAGTCGCGGTGGCGGCGCTCGATGCAGACGGGAAGAGATTGTGGGAAGAGGGCGTCCTCGCGGTTCTCGACAATCGCATCGATCCTCAGACCGGCACGATCAGACTTAAGGCCACATTCGCCAACACTGAGCGCAAGCTTTGGCCGGGGCAGTTCGTCAACGTTCGTGTAAGGCTCGATACTGTCAAGGACGGCACCGTCGTGCCCAGTGCGGCCGTCCAGCGCAACTCGAGCGGCACGTTTGCTTACGTGGTCAATCCCGAGAACCGGGTCGAGATGCGGCCGATCCGAGTTGGCCAGATCGATGGCAATGTGACACTCGTCGAATCCGGCCTCGAGCCCGGTCAGAACGTCGTTGTCACCAGTCAGGAGCAACTGCGGCCGGGCACAAGCGTGATTCCGACTCAGGCTACGGCCGACGCCGAAGGCGGCACCGCAGCGCCACAGATCACCTCCCCCGTGCGTCCACCAGAAGTAGCGCCGAATCGGCGGCATCGGCGGCCGCCATGAGCGTGTCCGCACCCTTCATCGGCCGTCCGGTCGCGACCTCACTGTTAAGTGTCGCGATCCTTGTTGCCGGAGCGCTGGGATTTCGTTTGCTTCCGGTCTCCTCATTGCCCGAGATCGATTTTCCGACGGTCCAAGTCTCGACCCAGCTTCCCGGCGCAGGCCCGGACACAACTGCATCGCTGGTCACGACGCCGCTCGAGCAGCAATTGGGACAGATCGCAGGTCTGGCGCTGATGACGTCGACAAGTTCGTTCGGAATCAGCGTGATCACCATGCAATTCGCCCTTGACCGGGACATTGAGGCGATTGGGCAGGACGTACAGGCGGCCATCAACGCAGCAGCAGCTTCGCTGCCAAGCGGGCTGCCATACCCGCCAGTGTACAAGAAGGTGAATCCGGCGGACCAGCCGATCCTCATCCTGGCCCTTACGTCCGAAACGCAGCCGATCACGAAAGTCCAGGATCTCGCCGATACAGTGCTGGCGCAGAAGCTGAGCGAGGTAACTGGCGTCGGGGCGGTGATGATCCAGGGTGGGCAGAAACCTGCGGTGCGGATCCAGGTCAACCCAGTCCAGCTCGCAGCATATGGCTTGAGCCTGGAACAGGTCCGCAGGGTTCTGAGCCGCACGAATGTCGATCAACCCAAAGGCAGCTTCGATGGCCCCCACCAAGCATTTATGATAGGGGCCAATGATCAGGTTCTGGCACCTGAGGCCTACACAAACGTGATCCTTGCGTACCGCAACGGAGCGCCTGTCCGCGTAAGTGACGTCGGTAGCGCGGTCTACGGCGCCGAGAACGCGAAGGTCGGCGCTTGGTTCAACGGTCGACCAGCCGTCATCCTCGACGTTCAGCGTCAGCCTGGGAGTAACATCATCCAGACTGTTGACCGGATTCATGAGCTACTGCCGCGGCTACGTGCGGCCCTGCCGCAAGAGGTTCGGTTGACGATCCTGAGCGACCGCACGGAGACTATCCGGGCCAGCATTGCCGATGTCGAATTTACGCTCTTGCTCACCGTCGGGCTGGTCGTGCTGGCGATCTTTTTGTTTCTCCGCCGCTTCTGGGCGACGCTTATCCCGAGCGTCGCGATCCCGCTTTCGATCATCGGTACGTTCGGCGTCATGTATTTGGCCGGATTCGGCCTCGATAACCTCTCCCTCATGGCGCTCACCGTCGCAACCGGTTTCCTGGTCGACGACGCCATCGTCATGATTGAGAACATCGTGCGCCACATCGAAGCTGGGGAGGCACCGCTGGAAGCCGCCTATGAGGGCGCACGTCAGATTGGGTTCACCATCATCTCCCTGACGGTCTCGATTGTTGCGGTGTTCATCCCGCTCTTGTTCATGCAAGGGATCGTCGGGCGACTGTTTCGGGAATTCTCGCTGACACTGTCGGTCACGATCGTTGTGTCGGCCATCGTGTCGCTGACGCTCACCCCAATGATGTGCGGGCACCTCTTGCGTCGAGAGCAGAAGCAGCGCAGCAACGCATTCCTGCGTGCCTCAGAGCGGGCATTCACGACGAGCCTGGCGCTCTACGAACGGAGCCTCGCGTGGGTGATGCGGCAAAGGGCGACCACTCTCGCGGTCGCATCGGCGACACTGGTTGCTACCGTCGTGCTGTACGTGCTCGTTCCCAAGGGCTTTTTGCCCGTCCAGGACACAGGCGTCATCGTTGCGACGACCGATGCGGAGCCCGGAATTTCGTTTCAGAAGCTGGTGCGGCTGCAGGCGAGGGCTGCTGAGATCGCCCGCCGCGATCGAGATGTCGGCGGCGTTGATTCGTTCGTGGGCGTCGGACTCGTCAATTCGACACCGAACACAGGCCGCATGACCATCGTGCTCAAACGACGTAATGAGCGCACCGACACGGCCGCCGAGGTCGCAGAGCGGCTCCGCACCGCTATGGCCGACGTTCAAGGCCTCTCGGTCTATCTCCAGCCCGCGCCCGAAATTCAGATTGGGACGCGCACCAGTCGGACGCAGTACCAATACATCATGGTCGACGCGAATCCCGTGGAGTTGGCCGAGTGGGCAGAGCGGTTGCTCGAAAAGCTGCGCTCGACGCCGCTGCTCCACAACGTCGCGAGCGACCAACAGACGGGCGGTCTCGCCGCCGACGTGGTTATCGATCGCGACAAGGCTGGACGCCTCGGCGTGCTTCCGCAGACCATAGACGATACGCTTTACGATGCCTTTGGGCAGCGTCAAGTTTCGACCATCTATACGCAGCAGAACCAATATCACGTCGTATTAGAGGTGGCGCCGGACTTCCAGCTGGACCCGGCCGACCTCGGACGCCTTTACGTGCCATCGAGCCAGGGCGCGCTGGTTCCACTCGAAAGCTTCGCCACGTTGAGGCTTGGCAATGCCCCACTTGTGATCACACATCAGGGTCTTTTTTCGTCCGTCACGCTCTCCTTCGATCCGGCTCCCGGCGTCTCACTCGGACGGGCAGTGCAGACGTTGCGTGAAGCAGAGGCGGTGATCGGCATGCCCGATTCCGTGATCGGCTCGTTCGTCGGTGAGGCCGCCGAATTCCGGGCCTCACTCGTAAGCGAGGTGTGGCTCATCCTTGCCGCCGTGGTGGCTGTCTATATTGTACTCGGCGTGCTCTACGAAAGCACCATTCACCCGATTACGATCCTATCGACCTTACCTTCCGCGGGAATCGGTGCCTTGATCGCGCTCATGATCACGGGAAACGACCTCTCGCTGATCGGGGTAATTGCTATCATCCTCCTTATCGGGATCGTCAAGAAGAACGCGATCATCATGATCGATTTCGCTTTGGACGCTGAGCGGACTCGAGGGCTACGTCCGGAGCAAGCGATCTTCGACGCCTCGCTCAAGCGCTTCCGTCCGATTATGATGACGACGATGGCGGCCCTACTGGGCTCCATTCCTCTCGCGCTCGGGACCGGTCCAGGTTCAGAATTGCGCCGTCCACTTGGCATCGCGATTATCGGCGGCTTGTTGCTCAGCCAATTCCTGACGCTCTACACGACCCCGGTCATCTATGTTGCGCTCGATCAGGTCCGGGCGCGGTTTCGCTATCGCTTGCGAATGAGACTGGGGGCTGCGGAATGAGGTAGTACGGGCCAAAACGATTGGAGGTCATGGTGGGCTATGTGGAAGCGTGCCTGCGGCGACCTGTCGGCGTCAGCCTCTTGATGTTAGCGCTGCTGCTGAGCGGTGCACTGGCGTCTCGATTTCTGCCTGTGGCATCGCTACCGCAGGTGGACTATCCGACCATCATGGTCACGGCGGAGCTTCCGGGCGCCGAACCGCAGACGATGGCCACCGCCGTCGCCGCACCGCTGGAGCGGCGGATCGGACAAATCGCTGGCATTACCGAACTCACCAGCACGAGCCTTCTCGGCATCACGACTGTCGTCGTCCAGTTCGACCTCAACCGCTCGATCAACGCAGCGGCTCGCGACGTACAAGCGGCTATCAATGCGGCCGCCCCCGATCTTCCGGCGGGAATGTCGCGCCCACCAACCTGGCGCAAGAGCAATCCTTCGGCGGCACCGGTCCTGATCTTGGCGCTGACATCTGCGTCGCTTCCGTCCGGCGTGGTCTACGAGAGGGCCGAAACGATTCTGGCGCAACAGCTTTCCCAGCTTGAGGGCGTCGGTCAAGTTGCGATCAACGGCTCCGAGAAACCTGCGGTGCGCGTGCAGGTGAACCCAGCCGCACTTGCCTCGATGGGACTCGGCCTTGAGGATGTACGGGAGGCCTTGAACGCCATCAACGCAACGGGACCCAAGGGACGTTTGGACGCGACGGATGGCTCTTATGTCATTCGCGTCAAGGACCAGATGCGCTGGGCCGAGGAATATAAATCAGTGATCATCGCCACCCGCCGCGGAACGCCGATCCGGCTCGGCGGGGTCGCATCCGTCGTCGACAGCGTCGAGAACGTCCGCACATCGGGCTGGTTCAACAGTCAGCCCGCCGTGCTGGTGTTTGTTTTCAAGGAAGCCAACGCGAACGTGATCGAAACAGTGGATCGGATCCGGGCGCGGCTTCCCACATTGCAGGCTTGGCTTCCGCCGGCCGTTGATCTGTCGGTGATGAGCGATCGAACAGAGGCGATCCGCGCCAGCGTGCGTGAGGTAGAACTCTGCCTCGTGATCAGCCTCGGACTTATCGTGATTACAGTGTTCCTGTTCTTGCGGCGGCTCTGGGCCACATTCGCCGCAGCAATTACCATCCCGCTGTCGATTGCCGGTACTTTCGCTGCGATGTACCTGCTCGGTTACAGCATCGACAATCTGTCCCTGATGGCGCTCACGGTCGCGACCGGCTTCATCGTTGATGACGCCATCGTGGTCATCGAAGCGATCAGCCGCCGGATGGGAGGCCGCGAGTCGCCGCTCCACGCAGCGCGCCAAGCCGCTCGCCAGATCGGCTTCACGGTCATTTCGATCAGTGTGTCACTGATCGCCGCCTTGATTCCGCTTTTGTTTATGGGGGGCATGATCGGGCGGCTGTTCCGCGAGTTTGCCGTCACGCTGGCGCTGGCCATCGCGATCTCCGCGGTGGTGTCTCTGACACTGATTCCGGTCATAGGTGCCTATCTCGGTCATGCGCGCGGGGGAGCGGGGAAACCCCTGTTTGAGCTCATTTTCGAGAAGCTGCTCGCCGCTTACGAAGCCGCTCTCGTGATCGTCCTGCAACATCGCAGCGCCACTCTCGCCGTGATGGGTGCAACTGTGCTCGCCACCGCTGGCCTTTGGATCCAGGTGCCAAAGGGATTTTTCCCCCAGCAAGACACGGGCGCCATTGTTGCCATCGCTGAAGCGCCGATGACCGTTTCATTCCAAGCGATGACGCGGAGGGTACAGGCGCTCATGGACCTCCTTCTCAATGATCCGGCGGTCGCGAGGGTGGGGAGCTATACCGGTCAATCGGGCGCCACTTCGAACCAGGCCCGCATCTTCATCGCGCTAAAGCCGCTTGCCGAGCGCGGCCTCGATACGGACCAAGTCATCGCGCGCCTGCGCCGAACGACGCGCGAGGTGCAAGGAATTGCACTCTATATGGTGCCGGTCCAAGAGCTACGTGTCGGCGGCCGGATTTCCAAGGCACAATATCAGTACACCATTACAGGACGAGATCTGGGTGAATTGGAGACATGGGCAGGGCGCCTCGTAGAGCGTCTGAAAGAGTTCCCTGATCTTCGCGACGTAACGACCGACCTCGAGGTAGGCGCCTTGCAGGCGATGCTCGTCATCGACCGCGATGCGGCTGCGCGGCTCCAGGTGGCACCGAACGATATCGACCAGACTCTCTATGATGCCTTCGGCCAGCGTCTTGTATCCTCAATCTATGCTCCCCATTACACGTACCACGTCGTCCTCGAAGCCGCCCCTGAGCTGCAGGAAGACCCGTCTTCGTTGGCGAAGCTGTACGTCGCGGGGCCTGGCGGCAGGCAGGTCCCACTGGAGAACGTTGTGCGAGTCGAGCATGGCGTCCAAATGAGTGCTGTCGCCCATCAAGGGCAAGCCCCCGCCGTGACGCTCACGTTCTCGATGCGATCCGGCCTACCGATCCAGCGGGGCGCGGAGATCGTCGAGCGCGTGGTGCGCGAACTCGGCCCGCCAAGTCACATCCAGGGCAGCTTTCAAGGTAATGCACGAGCCTTTACGGAATCACTTGCCACGCAGCCCATGCTAATCGCCGTGGCGCTTTTCGCCGTGTACGTGATGCTCGGTGTTCTCTACGAGAGCACCATCCATCCCGTGACGATCCTGTCGACCCTGCCGTCAGCCGGAATCGGAGCCATCCTGGCGCTCTGGGCGGTCGGGCGCCCGCTCGATCTGATCGGCGTGATCGGAATCATCCTGCTCATCGGCATCGTCAAGAAGAACGCGATCATGTTGATCGATTATGCGCTCGTCGCCGAGCGCGAATACGCCCGTACGCCGGAGCAGGCGATTTTCGAGGCGTGTAGTCTGAGATTTCGTCCCATCCTGATGACGACCACCGCCGCGATTCTTGGGGCGGTGCCGCTGGCTGTCGGGCTGGGTGTCGGTTCCGGGCTTCGGCAGCCGCTCGGCATCTCGATTATTGGTGGGCTACTGGTGAGCCAGGTGCTGACGTTGTTTACGACGCCCGTCGTGTACCTAGCACTCGACCGCGTGCGGCCCCATGTCGAAAGGCGTAGCTTTGAACGCCGGACGTCCCGCTCCCGCACCGACGCGGGTGCAGCGGGAGACATCCCGGCCGAGTGATGGGTAACGAGACGCACATGAGAGCGATTCCGTTCAAGCGTAATCCAGCCGGTCGTTGGTTGCCATCGCGGCATTGGCAGAGGAGTGGTCCAGCGTGACCGAGATGCAGCGCGACAACCCTACAAGGACTGCCGTGTTGAAGGTCTCGTACCTTCTCGCGGTGACGGTGGTTGCGTTCGCTGTGCCGGCGCTCTCGCTGACCGCGCCGGCGCGCTGGTTTGTCATTCTGGGCCTTGCGGGAATCCAGGCCATCATTCTCCTGGCCTGCCGAGTTGGTCTGAGAGACGCCACACGCATGGCCTTGCGGCTCAAGTGGTTGTTCGTCTTTCTGATTGGCATGTATGCCCTGCTGCCGCCTGAGAACCCTTCTGCAAACGACGTGCTGACGAAATGGCCCGTTCCGTGGGTTGGCTGGTCGCTGACAATCAACGAGAGCGGGCTCGAGAAGGCGGCGGTCATGTGTCTGCAGATAGTGACTATCCTGCTGGCGTCGGCTGTCGTGCGCCTGACCGGAACCGGTCGCGACTTGGTAGATGGCCTGCATGCATTCGGATTACCGCCCCTGTTCGTAGTGGCGCTCGACCGGACTCTCGCTCTGCTCGAAGGCACAGATGGAGCGGGGCGCGGGCGGGGCGCACGCGGCCGCACATCCAGGCCCGGAGCTTTTGCTTTTTTGCGGCAGGTCTTGCGAGGTGACATTGGCGCGTTTGCCGACATCATCCGACAGAACATTATGCTTGTGGAAACCCATACCGCTTCCGATGTCGACCCGCGGGTTCAGGGGCAATTTGCACATGATGTCGCGGTCATTGCGGGAATCGCCCTGTGCATGGCGTCACTCAAGATGCTCAAGATCCTGCCGGGTCTACCATTCGCATCGGGGCACAAGACGTTTCTATTGTTTCCGCTGTATGTGCTTGCCGCGCGCCTGACGCAGTCCCGGTGGGGCGCCACTGCTGCGGGTTCGATCATGGGCGTCATCGGTTTTCTTCAGGGCGACGGCCGGTTTGGTGTTCTGGAAATATTCAAGAACATCGCACCGGGGCTCGTCATCGACGTGGGCGAGCCGTTGGTGCGGCGATGGCCAAGGTGGGCGCTTGGCTATTGCGTGCTCGGGTTCTTCGCGGCCATCGCGCGCACCGCGACCGAATTTGTCGTCGTGCTGCTGCTCGGCGCCAGGGCAGAGATCTACCTCTTTCCCGCCATCAAGCTGGTGCCGAATCTGACCGCCGGCGTGCTCAGCGGCTTCGTATCGGTGATCGTGCTGCGTGTTGTCGCCGAGTCGAGTTCGAAGGCTTCCAGCAATGCTGCTGTGCAGCCGCAGAGCAAAGAATTGGGGCAACGACCAGCCAGCGAGCAGCACCAGCTGGGTGCGGGTCAGGTGGACGCTGCTTCGGCCGGGAAAGGAACGTCGTCTCGCCACGGGCGTCGCATCGGGCGCAGGCAGAAGCCCCAGCGCGGTGACATGGGCGGACCGAAGACCTAGGGAATGGTTTCAAACCCGCCCTTGTGATGTCACGCTACTGCGATCCCCGCCTCGCCAATGCGGCCTTGCATCCTTCAGACAACTCATTTGGGTTCTGGTCCACCAGACAGCGGCCAGCTCGCTCTTCGCCGCGACATAATCTCTCAATCTCAGCTTCCTTGACAAGCGCTCCGAACAGGCCCGTCGCCACGAACCCCATCGCTCGGCCGTTTGCTGCGGTAATCTTGACAGACTGCACTGGGGATGCAGCTGATCAAAATCAGCATGCTCAAAATGATTCGCGTCATAGCTCACTCTCGCGTGGGGTGAGCTGGCGGATCGAGCCGAGTGCTCGCGCGGCTCAGCGCTCACTGTCTCTGTCCGGTCGTTTGATTCGGCGCTGCGAAGCCGCTAGGGGGTAGCACAGGAACTTCGCGAAAATTATCTGGTAACTGGCCGGTTAGGCTTCCCAGGAAAGCCACGATGTCCGCAACGTCGTGCTGGGCAAGATTCTTTCCAACGCACGACTTCTGGCAGCATGTTGATCGCTCCGTCGTGAAAATACGGCGATTTCATTGCAACGTTGCGCAGGCTGGGCACTTTGAACACGTCCATGTCAGCTTCATCATGGGTGACATCGAAGCGGCCCTTGTCGATCTCGGCGCTTCCGGTTTCCTTCCAATAATCTTCGACCCCAAATTTCTGGAACGTGCTACCCCCGATGCCTTGGCCGTTATGACAGGTTGCGCAGCCAGTCTCCAGGAACGTTCTCAACCCACGCTGTTCGGCGCTTGAGAGAGCCTGGACATCACGCGAACGATATTGATCGAAACGAGATGGAGTAACCAGCGCGCGCTCGTAGCTGCCGATTGCCTTGCCCCAATTCTCCGGCGTCACAGGATCCTGCTCGCCCGGAAATGCCTTGCCGAACATCTCCGGATAACCGGGAATTGCCTTTATTTCGTTCATAGCGGAGTCATAGTCAGGATTGCCGAAACTTGTCGGACCGATCAGCGCTTGAGTTGCCTGGTCCTCGACGTTTTTCCGGTCGCCGTGCCAATGCGCGCTAAACTGCAGGGCGGCGTTAAGTGCGGTTGGCGCATTGCGCGGGTTGATCGCGTCGCGCGCGCCATGAGGTTTCTTCAGCCCATCGATCCATAAAGAGACGGCTCGTGACAGCGAACGCAGCTTGCCGTGCCATCTACCGAAACACGGGCGTCGAAGAACAGCATACGACCCAGTTCGACGCGCTCCGGCGTGACCGGAAACTCTGGCGGCGCCTCGTCCCTAGGCAACGGCTTAAATGCCTGCTGTGCGTCGGCCAGTATTCGGGAATCTTCCGTCGCGCCGTTCACGGCCAAGCTATAACGCGAAAAATGGGCCGCAAGCGTTTGAGGAAGTCCTATCACAGTGCTCTCGCTTCACGGCGCGCCGGTTGCGCGCGTGCGCTCCATGCTTGGAATCAATGAATTGCATGATCGAGTGGAGGCCCAGGCGGCCGGACTCATCTGGTGAATAGAACGCTTGAACAGCGGCGCCGATCAACTTGGCTCCGGAAACCCGCGCAAAGGGGCGTTGAGACCGGAGCGATCTCCCGGGGCCGATCACGTGGGTGGCCTTGAGTGTCAGGAACTTAGGGGTGAATTCGGAGTTTCCCATCAGTTTCCCCATGGAGGGTGCCATGCGACGAACGATTTTGGTTCTGACAGTCATTTTTTGTGCGCCAACGACAGTGATGGCGTTGACAGACGCGCGGGCGCTAGTCGGAGACGCTGAATTGGGAGCTGCTGGCGTTACCATCCAGCCAGGTCAAATCACTCCCGGCAGCATCGCCGGAAGTGGCGACCAAGGCTCCTTGGGACCAAAGGTAATCCTCGCCAAGGGCGACAAGTCTGGAACCGGGCCAGGTGCTGGCGGCCACAAGGGCGCCCACAAGGGTGAGCGCAAGGGCGGCCAGCATGGTAACGATAAAAGTAAGGGTAAGGGTAAGTGAGCGTATCCGCGCAGCCACAAAGCATCGCGCAGCCCGCAAAGCATGAAACGGCACAGAGAAACGCGAGCGGCGGCTCTGAGCCTCGCACCTTCTGCGGAATTGCACGATGCCCACTCGAACAGGACGGTAGCTAGGCACCGCCCTCGCGGTGTCCCGGCAGCGGGGCTCCGACGAGCTGGATGCGTGAGATGCCATGACCTGTTGACGAAGCTCAAGAAGTCTCCCGCGGCTCTCGATATTTGGCGGTCGTAGCCGAACGATCTGGCGGCCAGGCTGCTAGGGCTATTTGCCCGGGCTCCTAGATACCCCGGGCCTTTCTCACAATCGGGCTACCCGCTGGGCCTACAGCTTGGGCGCGTCAACCGCACGACCCGCCGTGGTCCATGCCAGACTTCGATCGTCGGATGAGCTTCCAGAAAACTCTCGGCCCGACGAATTGCCTCGTTATCACTTGCGCATTCGATTTCGTAGATCGCGAGTGAGACGCCGGACAAATCATCTGCATGGGCTACGTAGCGCATCGAGCAGACTAGCTAATGAGCGGACGGCTTTCGTGTCGGGGCGCCTGAGGTTCCGCTTGGAGCGGGACCGTATTCTCCGCTCAGCCAGGGTCACTTCACGCCTGAGTTCTTCGACCTGAGCCAATTGAGAGGCGAGCGCCTGAAGACGCTGTTGAAGCTCCGCGGCAGACACAGTCCGGGCCCCATTTACGCTCTCTCGGCCGACAACAACGCTAAATTTCACAAGCATGCAACGAACACGGGACCCAGTCATTTGTCGCCGAGTTGTCCGAGGTCCTCGAGTTGGTCCGCCGCGACGGGTTCGATGTCGCGATCATCCACGACAATCCGCATGGCCACTCGGCAAACACGGTGCCCGACGAGCTCGTACGGCAAGAAGTCCCCTTCGTGTTCGCAACCGGCTACTCGGCTGAGGCGATCTCGGAACGCTTCCACGACATCAGGCGATGGGAGAAGCCGTATCAGCTTGGCGAGGTCGTCGATGACGTCGCGCCGCTGTACCGATCCCGCCGCACTTCCGACCGGCACGCCACCGCTATGCTGACCGAAGCGGTGGTCGCCTCCGTCGCCGCTTGCCTTACGAGCTGATGAAACGTCGCCATTAAATATACGATCGGAACTTAATACCGCTCGGCAGTCGGTTCACTGTTGGTGCCAGGGTTTATCGCAGGCGTCACCGGCATAGCCCTCTTTGGGCAAGCCCGGCTTTTGCGATGACCTCTTCTTGTCTTGAAACTGCGCGACTTTGGGCTGATACTTGGACAACGCCTTGGCCATCATCATTCCGACGAAGACGATCATGGCGATCGAGATCGTGATGGACAGCACCGGTGACAGCCGTCACTTTTTCAATCCAGATGACGCACGAGAACTATCGAGAAGGCGGAGCGGCGGTTCTACGAACTGACCGGGACCGGCCTCACCGCGGCGGTCCGTACGGGTTCGGGTCAAGGATCGCAAATGCGATCGTTTGACCCGAACGCGAAGCAACCGTCTCCTCCCTAGGCTCGTCGGCGGGTGATCGGCGCGGACCATGTTGGGCTTCAGATCATCTCGCCGACATGAACGCCGGCGGGCGAGAGCCATTCGGGCACTCTTCATCAGACACGGCGCCGAGAGAACTCCGGAGGGCCGCGCGCTGCAGCTCTTGCGGACGTGGCTATCGCCGGCGCAGCGCGCGCAGTTCGTGGGAAAAAGGCTATTTCGAGGTCATCGGTGGCGACACTGGCACGCAATATCGGATCTACGCGGGCGCGTTGACGAACGTCTGTGAGATCGACGAAAAGGGCCGCTCTACGTGCGGCCTGTGTTTCATGCCGCGTGGTAATCTGCCCGTCGGAGATGTTATGCTTTCCCAAAAGATCGCGGTGGAATGCTGCGAGAATCGCGCGCTGACGTAGCCAGAAGGTTCGCACCGATCGGTTTTAAGCCGGCTCCTTGGTTGAGCCGCCACGGTCCTCACTTGGGCATCGGCGAAAGTTACGCCGTATCAGAGATTCAGGCGTGCCGAATGGATCGGGACACCTGTCTGCAAGGCCCGCATGAAGCCAGCAACCAAGTTGAACATCGAGGCCACGTCGCTGTCAGTGTAGATTTTTAGCCTGCCGTCTCCTTCGAGAGCCTCCGACGTGGTCCCGACCGAGCATGAGATGCATGTTGCAGAGGACGTCAGTTCGCTTCGAACAGAATCTCGTCGCATCGCCGCACTGGCCGAGGCATGAGACGCAGTTCGAGTTCTGCGTTTCGCCGGTGCGTAGACCGACGGCCGCCCGTTCGCTCGATCCAAAGGATCAGCCTCTCCCCTTGGCGAAGCCAAACCAGGCGAATGGGAGTGCGAGGACGCAGAGCGCCGCCATAGGAAAGAACGCGGCCCCGGCATAGGACGCATACAGTTTGCCGGACAAGAAGGTGAGTACTGCCGTTAGCAACCCCGAGCCAAACGCATAGAGAGATTGAGCAGTTGCGGCCACGCTCGCGTCACCCAATCATTTTCTTCAGTGGGAAGGACATCGCGGACGCCGAACGATGCTGACCCAGATCTACGAAGTCGCGACGCCCGCCGAAGCCGACGCGATATCCGCGATCGGCATGGATCATGTCGGCGTGCTCGTCGGGGACGGCGCCTTCCCCCGCGAGCTTCCGTTTGGCGAAGCGGCCGCTGTCATGGAAGCGATCCGGGCGCCGTCGGTCCTCTCGGCGCTGTTTCTTTCGGCGGACGTCGCTCTCATCGAACGGATGGCCACGGAGCTTAACCCGCCCATCGTGCACCTTGGCGCTTCGAACGAATTGCTTACCCCCGATCACGTCGTGGCGCTCCGAAACTCTCTGCCGAACATCAAGTTCATGCGCAGCGTACCCGTGACAGGACC
>Ga0209589_1005124_pt1 | contig 22367 bp, 11 predicted proteins | sample CowpeawhiteBW_FD_187525 | JGI IMG/M metagenome (GOLD analysis project Ga0209589, IMG submission 187525) | Root nodule microbial communities of legume samples collected from California USA - Cow pea white BW (SPAdes) (version 2) | ecosystem: Host-associated > Plants > Roots > Nodule | place: USA...
GCCTGAAACTCATTAAGGGCTAACCTTGTGTGTGAGGGAATTGATTCATTGTAACACTTGTAACACATAGCTCGGGGGTGAGCAACTCGGGGGTGAGCAGAGGTATCCACCACAAGTGCAAGCATCCGCTGAATCCGACCAGGTTATACGTATCCGGATGAGTCAAGTCGAGTCTTAGTGTATTGATTTGAAAGTCATAACACGTTTGGGTATTGTATGTATATTGGACTCTGAAAGTATACCTGATTGCATGATGAAAATCTTTTTGGCTCTAGCTTACCCTTTGCTTGTTTGATTGCTTGTATGTTGTTCTCCTACTTTTGCGATGATCATCAATTTATTGATGGGAGCATATACGAGAGGAAATCGTGGTCAACAAGGGAGAGATGAATCCACTGCATAGTCTTCCTGGGCTGGACTTCTTGTGCCGATTGGGCTTTCTTTTAGGGCAATGGCCCATGTATTGTCTAGCCTTTCGGCTTCTTTTTTTGAAAACTTTGTCGTTATTCCTCTATGTTTTATTTTGGCATTGTGGTGTGCCTTGGTTACTATACAGAGCTGTGATTGTACTCCATGATTGCTTAACATATTATTCTATGTGACGTTTCCTTTTAATTTGGTTTATTAATTAAATGGGACGTTACATGTACATGTGTATTTGTATTTTTTTTTTAATTTAAATAATAAAATTTTAAAAAATATAATATGAAAGAATGTAACTGTTGTTTTCTGTACATCCCACCCTTATGAAAAGATATAATATGATCATAATTATTAAAAATTTATTTTAATTGCTTATTTGATAAATACAATTAACTTTTTTACCATTTTTATCCTTACAAATATAATTAAGTTTACTGATTTAATATTCTGTAAAACAGTTATTAACTATAAATTTAATGTAAATTTTATACTATTTGTCATATAATAATTATTAAAATAATAAATGCTTTAATTATATTTTTTTTAATATACTTTAAAAAGTGTACACAATATTTTTTAAAAATTTTATTTAAATAATGGCATAATATTTTATTTTTAGTTAATTTTTTAATTTATTTCTAAATTAAATTATCTAAAAAGGTAATAGAAAAAAAAAAGATTATATTTGCATTTCTTGATAATATACTTAAGCCAATAACATGGATGCAAATCAGTTATGATAAACATGTTATGATTTTAGAACAAAAATCAATGTCAACTATTTTTCAATCTTGAATTTTAGAAATATTGCCCAAATGATCATTCTTAACAAATGTAATTTATAAGTTTTATTTTCTCAAAAACATCTATAAAAGAAAAATCACATATTGATATGTGATATGTCATTAATATTATTAGTATTTTTTCTTAAGAAAATATTGTTTTTCAAAAATTAAAATGTAATTGAATTTTTTTGAAAAATAGAAATCAAGGTGACACACTTCCAATTTAAATAGTGAGATCATCTAAATAAATTTAAAAAATATGTTTATTGACATTTCTTTATTTAAAGATTTGTTCTGCTTTTATTAGATTTGGTCATTTAAAATAAATGCTTAAAAAAACAAATAAACTCCACTTGAAGTTTTTGTCCAATTATTTCTGGCCGTCAATCATTTCATACAAAGCTTTTTGTACATATAATGCTTCCTCACTCTGATATAATCAAAAGGTGAAGTGACATTTTTGTGCCATAGAGACTATATATTAAAAAATATTGTATTCAATTTGTGCAATAAGAAATAAATAAAACTTTTGAAAGAGGTGGCATGAGTATAATAAGTAAAATTAATATATGAAAGAATCAAATATTTAACCTAATGAGTTGCAAAATGGAGAAAAAAAGTTTAAACCAATAAACAATGGTCACAAATTTGAGGAATAATGACTTTTAAAAATAACTACACTACTAGGTTGGTAGATGTTATTGGAAAATATTTTTAATTAACTTAACTGTACATATTAATATATAATAGTAACAAATTTATATTTATAATTACTGTATATATAAAAGTAATAGGATTTTGTAATTCTTAGAGTGTAAACTATGTTTATTTTTACCTTTTCTATCCTTATAAATATAATTAATAATAAAGATTAGATTATCTAACTGATCTTTGTATGTTATTTTACTTTTTTTATTATTATAAACATAGATAATTTTATTGATTTGATGATTACTCACATTATATATTAGTTATACTAGAATAAAAAAATAAAAATATTATAAAACTTAATAAAAGATAACTATTTTATGCCTATTTTCTATATAATTTGTATGTAAATTTAATGATACATTTATTTAATAATTACTATAATATTTAATTTTTAATTAGATTATAATTAAAAAAGTAGACATGTATACTTGAACCTGTGTATTTTTATTTTTTTTAATTTAAATAATAAAATTTTAAAAACAATATAATATAAAAGAATGTAACTGTTATTTTCTGTATATCCTTTCCTTATTATCATAATTAATACAGATTGTATTTTAATTGCTTATATGATATATATAATTAACTTTTTTTACTATTTATATCCTTACAAACATAATTAATTTTACTGATTTAATAATATGTAAAACAATTATTAACCGTAAATATTAGTTATTATAATGAAAATTATAAAATTAAAAATTAATAAAATATAATATTTTATGTATATATTTACATAATTTAATGTAAATTTGATAATATTTGTTATTTAATAATTATTAAAATAATAAATGTTTCAATTATACTTTTTAATATATTTTAAAAAGTGCACACACTAATTTATATAAGTTTTCTTTAAATAACGACATAATATTATATTTTCATTAATTATTTCTAAATTAAATTATCTAAAAAAAGTAATAATAAAAAAAGTTATATTTACATTTCTCGATAATATACTTATGCCAATAACTTGGCCGAAGATCAGTCATGATAAATATAATTCAAGAATGTTATGATTTTAGAACACATATCAAACTCAAAAATACTTTTCAAATGTTGATTTTTTTGAAATATTACCCAAATAATCGTTCTTTAACAAATATAATTTATAAGTTTTATTTTCTCAAATGATAAACCAAAAAGGAAGAAAAAAATATTGAGGTTGTTTTAAAAACAAAAATTTTCCCTTTTTACCAACCAGTGCAATGTCTCATAAATTATGATTCCTCCCTCATACTTAAGAGGATATTCTGGTTTACACCAAATCTTGATAAAAATGGAAAGAAAATAAAAGGAAAAAAAGTAATCAATCAATCAGAGATGGAGACAAAAGTGATATTGTGAACCATCCTCCAGTAATAAGGTGCCGCGTGTGACAAATAGAAGCAGTTATAAATTTGCTACTGTTTCCTCCACTTATTATGTTTGATGTGGAACACAACTAAAACATCACAGAACATACACACACAGTATACCATTTTTCATTAATCATTGTCGTTTCATCTTGTGTTTATCACCATGCTGATGTCTTCACGAGGTTTCATAGCTTATCTCGTATCTGGTTTCTCTTGTGCTGTTCTGTCTGTGCTTTTTCTCACCAACCATTTCCATCATGGTCAAAATTCACCTTTGCTAGCCTCCAGTTTGTCTGGAACTCTTCGAGTTTGGCCTGTAAGCACTTTCTTTTTCTCAGTATGTGATTTATGAACAAAAGGGTTAATGCGTACCAACATGGTGTAACAAAGTTTAATCATATGACTTGTGCTGTCTTATTTAGTATGTACTGAGATGTTCAACTCATGAAGTCTGTGTGCGGAACAATATGTTTTACAATTTATTACACACTTTACAAAATTATGAAGTGAAAATCAGAACTGGTAATTTGCTGTTTAACTGTCATCATGAAAAGTTATTTGAGTTTTTTTCTACTGTTAATTATTTTTGATACTTAGAAAGATGGTTTTTTTATGTAATAATCATTCTGACTTGTGCTGTGCTTTTCTGTATGTAGGATTTGCAGCCAAGTTGGAGACTTGTATTGGCGACGGTTATTGGGTTTCTTGGATCTGCATGTGGAACAGTTGGTGGGGTTGGAGGAGGAGGCATTTTCGTTCCTATGTTAAATCTTCTTCTTGGCTTTGATACTAAATCTGCTGCGGCTGTTTCTAAATGTACACAGTTAACACTTTCTCTTATGAACCAACATTTTATATTTTGTGTTACTTTCTAGATTTGGTTTATCAAACATGGTTAAAATTTGTTGTCACATCTGGGTCATTTCTGTGATAATTGTGGGTTGTGGTTGGTGTTTTGAGTTGTGTAAAAATCTGGTTTTTTGTGTTGCTGACTTGTCTTTTGTAAATGTTAAGGTATGATTATGGGGGCATCAGCATCATCGGTTTGGTTCAATTTGAGGGTGCCTCATCCAACGAAAGAGGTGCCTATATTAGACTATGATTTGGCGCTTCTGTTTCAGCCTATGCTCATGCTTGGAATCACAGTTGGTGTTGCTCTCAGTGTTGTCTTCCCTTACTGGCTTATCACTGTTCTTATCATCATTCTATTCATAGGTGTGTGCGGTAGAAACCAACATTTTTCATTGAATGAATCAGTTTTAGATCACAGTCATAGAAGAGTGTTGTTTTTGTCTCATTTAATATATTGGTTTTATTCTTTCTGCAGGAACTTCTTCAAGGTCTTTCTTCAAAGGAATCGGGATGTGGAAGGAAGAGACTATTTACAAGGTCAATTTTTCATGATTTGATACTATGAACTTAAATTCTCTTAATCCACCAACCTGAGTCTTTTACTTTACTTTCCGGGAAAAGTCACTTACTAACTTTCCCTGTTTAATTTTTGTTTGCTATTATGCAGAAAGAAAAGACCAAGCAACGCGCGACTCTGATTAATTCCCATGATGGAGATAAGACAGGCATGTACACTTTCATAATAGTAAATAGTACAGAAAATTTTCTATTCACTAAGGATTCATGCTACTGTTTCTATGACTGAATTGAGTGTTGTCTTTGTTTATGCAGTTAGAATCGACACAAAATGTGAGCCTTTGATTCCTAAAGAAGAGAAGTCAACTGTGGTATGCAAACGTGTAGCACACATTTCACAGATTATTCATTCTGCTTTATCAGAAATGAGTCTGCAAATTTCGGATACTTGACTTTTTTTCTCCAATGAAAATGTTCAGGAAATTTTATGTCTCAACCTTAGGTGGAAGAGGATTCTGGTACTGGTTGTGGTGTGGGCATGTTTCCTACTAGTTCAAGTGATCAAGGCAAGTGCCCCACCCCTTTTTCCTTCTCTTTATCACTCACATTTCCATTAAAATGTGTTCAATGTAATATCTATTATTGTTCTGCAGAATGATGTGGAAAGCTGCAGTATATGGTATTGGGTGCTTTTTGGCTTGCAGGTTAGATTATAGAACTCATAAACACATAAACTCAACTTCTGATGCAACTGGACTAATTCTCTAGCACTTGTGATTCTATCTTTCTCTTGCAGTTTCCAATTGCACTTCTGGTGTTTGGCTATGAAGCAGTGAAGTTGTACAAGGAGCACAAAAGAAGAATGAGCACAGGGAACTCTGAATGCATCTGTGGAGCTTCTATAGAATGGACTGCTGTGAACCTTGCATTCTGTGCATTGTGTGGCATTGTAGGTGGAGTTGTTGGAGGCCTACTTGGTTCTGGAGGTGGATTTATTTTGGGCCCTCTTCTTCTAGAGATTGGTGTCATTCCTCAGGTAGATTCAATTGACCTAACACAGTTAAATTTTGCTCACAATTCAAGATACTCACCTTGCAAGGTGTTTGATAATTTCTTCTTGTAGGTTGCTAGTGCAACAGCAACATTTGTGATGATGTTTTCCTCATCTTTGTCTGTGGTTGAATTCTACCTGCTCAAGAGGTTTCCCATTCCTTATGGTAATTTACATTAACTCTTCTCAGTTTGTGATGATGTTATCTTGTTACTAGTTACATGAATATAATAACTATAGCCTGTTTGCTTGTGTTTTTTTGCAGCATTATACCTCACCTCAGTTTCTATTTTGGCTGGCTTCTGGGGGCAGTTTTTTGTTAGAAGAATTGTTGCATTTCTTGGGAGAGCATCGATCATTGTATTCATCCTCTCTGGTGTTATTTTTGCCAGTGCTCTCACAATGGGTAAAGAAAACCAACCCAAGTTGCTGATAACATTTTTTTGTTGTTAATACAGTTAATACATTCTTGCATGGAAGTGTGTGATTTTGACATTTTTTTTTTCTTTCAGGTGTTGTTGGGATTGAGAACAGCATTGAAATGATAAACAACCACGAGTTCATGGGATTCTTGGGCTTCTGTTCCAGCCAGTGATATGTCTTATATTATCTTAGACTGCATGAAGAACAGAAAAATTCAATTTGGTGTGAATAAAGTTGAAGTGTGAAGAACAATGGCACTGACAAATGTTGGTCAATGCCTAGTTGACCACCATGAACATCGGTGTCAATAATAAGGCTTGTGAGAATAAATACGTGGAATGAGTGTTAGCTCCTCGCTAACACATACATCACAGTGGTTTCAGATTTGTTAAATTTTGTGTAAAGAAAAAAGAAACAATGGAAATGATATCAGTTTGTTTTATATGTTTGGATGTTCGAAAGATGAAGATACCTCTTCAGATATTCAGGTATAAAAATGAGTGGATAACCAATATACTAAATATTGTTGGGTATATAAATGAATATCGCTGTCGTAGTCACGGATTTTGGTCATAAATGTATGGATGCTTTAATAATGATTTTTTATATTTTGGAGTTGGATTCTTTGAATAAATTGAATGAACTGAAAATTTTGGTGTGAAGAGTGTGGAAATTGAATACGGAATGTGCTTCGTTGGAATGTTGTCGGCTACTGCATACAGAGGTGTCATCGTCAAAGAACATCACGTGACCACGTTCTGGGATCAGTAGTAGTATCTACAATAATATAATAATGATATTTAAATTTGTCCCTTTACGATAAAAATTTACAAAGGTAAATTCTATTAAAAAAATTACTTTATTTACATCAGTTCAAAATTTTGTTTGGGTGTGAAGGAAATTTGACTACTATTATATATTGGAAAATGTTTTTGTAAGTAAGATGTCCCTTTTGAATTACGACATCACTCAGTTCCTCTACGTAAGTAATAAGAGGTACTGCCTAACCTCACCTCATCATTGGATCCTTTGAATAATGTGTTTAACTTTAGAAAGAAACCGCGATGCATAAACAAAATTCTTAGACAATAATTGAACGTCGAATGATGATGGTTGAGTTTATGTTTAGCCGAAGATTTAAGAATAAATGACCGTTAATTAATAAAAGAAACACATCTTAGAGTAAAACAATTAAAAGACGTCTCTCAGCTTGTCATTCATGTCGTGTTTGACTAGATTAATAATTATTTTTTAGCACCAATAATGGTATTCCCATACATTACAATATTGTTTCATCTTTTGTTCAATTTTTTCCCTCTAATCATTTTCATTTATTAATATTTTAGTTTCTGTCTCCCTCTTCGTCTTCAGGGACGTTTTTCACTATGTCAGCACGAGAATCAGATGAATTAGAAGAAGAATGTGCATGCACATGGACAACAAAAAGAATGTCTCTTTTAATCGCAGGTGTATTCGTTTTGAAATATGTACAATAAAGATTGAAATTAAATTAAAATCAGAGATAAATGACATACAATTGTTAAAACACTTCCCATAAACATACTAAAATGCATCCACCAGAATTTGGCTTTTTTTCGTAATTGGCTATTATTTTGAAGTACGAGCATGTTATGTTTTGCTGACCCAACTAACAAGAGGATTTGGTCTCTCAACTGCAATTTTAAAGTTACAGTATCGAAAACCAAATAATAAAAATGGTTGATTTAACAGGCAGAATCAGATAAAAACAAAATTTACTTAATTAGTGCCCATTCATTGAAAGATTCTGCACTCTTTCATTACTAGATTCTATGACAGACCGTAACCTCTGTATGAGAGTAATTTCCCTTCCCATTGGTCCAAACAAAATAAAATAAAACCACCAAATCTATTCTTGATTTTAACGAAACTGTTTACTCCTTGACTTTTCAACATTCCAGTTACACTATAAAACTAAAAATTAGTCAATGAAATTCCTGAAAATGTAATGTCTATATTGTTTTAATATCAAGAATATCATAAAGCACAAGAGCACATGATAATGAACAACGTTCACAAACAAGTCAATTGAACCAGTTGACAGAGGCTCATCTATGAACTATTATAGGCATGAGAAACAAGGCAGGGTGTATATGATAGCGGTATTCTTAGTAGTGAGAGCTCTTAGTAGTGACAAAGACTTGAAAGGATTTAGCTGGCACCTGGCTTCAAACATCTCCGACCCCATCCAAATCAGAAGTTCGGGAAAACCCAGGAAATAAACATGCCCCCAAAAACAATTCCCATGAGCACCAATAATTGAGAGAAATGATGCAGGGGCATGCTTAGAAAATAGAAACAGCCACACAGGAAAGAGCTCTTGCCAGATGAACTACTACTGGGTGGATTGGAAAGCTTTCTTTGATGGTGATTGCATCAGTGATTTAGAATCTGAATTGATAACAATATTTCCCATTCCTGCCTCCATGGCCTCCCTCTCATCTTTTTCCCTTTTCTTCTGATCCAAAACAGCAGTTTCAGCAGCTGGGTTGTGATTAGAAGGCACGGATGGCTCCAAAAGACGTGGACCTCCATTCATCCAAGGATGCAGAAGACACTCACCAGCTGTAGGCCGCTTTTCAGGAACAAAGTTAAGAATAGGAACCAAAAAGTCCGTCAAATCATTTGCATCTTTCTCACTGAAATCATATTTCTCCATGAGGACTTTATTCAAGGGCCAGAATCGCAATCGCCGGATGTGCCTTAAATCACCATATCTATTAAAGAAATCACGGGAATAACGCCCCCCTAGAGCTATCTGGGAATTATAATTCGCACACTCAAGTTAATCATGAACCAATGAACCACAACGGTTAAGACCCAAGAAATGGATAGAACAATATTGTTACCTTACGTGGCATCGTTCCAAGAAGTTCCATCATTAATGCTAAGTGGTCCTGAGATAAAATAAAATTATTACACATCAAAACTGGAGCGCAAATGCAAGTAAAAATTATTTCAAAACGTCAGCAGCACTGAAGTTAACTTAACATAATATAAAGATTTAACCAATCATTTCCAAAGAAAGTAAATTACTATATCGTCCATGGAAATAATAAGAACATCCAAGAAGTTGCATAAGTAAACAGCACGCAAACTAAACTGTTTCGCCAACAGAAACATAACCTACCTGAATCAATCAATTCGCCTAATAATATATTCTTTTTATAGAATTTTTGCCTAAAAACGATTAGGCAGGCTAAAAAAGTTAAATTTATCTAGACATTATACAAAAGGGATATGGTGCCACAACCCACGAGGCTAAGCTCTATTCCTTGCTGGTTTGTGTATTTTCCAAGCTTAAAGCGCAAATATCTTATACATTTGGGGCATGTTAGAGATTTAACTCAAAAATAAAGTAAAAGCATTCATGTGTCTTCGCCAAACAACTTACTGTATCTTGATCTAAAGAAAATCACTACAGTATCTATAAAGGTTGACTCTCTCCATGTCCCAATTGTTGTACGTCTTGATATTGTAGGAAGGGGACATAGGTGTTTTACTGTGTAAAAGCAACTATCATACATGTGCTTGGGCCAAGCTCTCTTCTCTGGAAGCATGGGTTTTGTATATTGCTTTTGTTCTCGTGCAGGGGTTATTCCAATGCTTTGAAATTTCATAAGAAAAATTAATAGGTGATGAGGTTAGTCCGATTAAGAGAGGCCTTGATGCTTTTACATAGGAATATGACCTCCCAGATTTAACTTTACCTAATGTCTAGTTGACGTCAACAAACTGAAAGCACACAAATTCCTGGTTAGGAAAGATTATGCTACCGGCATGTCATAAACTCAAAATGCATATCTACTTTATTTTATGCTTATCCAAAATACGCATCATGACTAAATGTAATCCATCGTGGATTAATTTTCAAAATGCACCACTTTGACTCTCTAGAAGGATGACATGCTAATCAAATTGAAATGTAAAATTATGGTTACACTTGGATTTCGATGTGATGAAAAATCAGTCAGTCTATGCTCAGCTGATGTATGTGTGTATATATAAAAAGGTGAGACAAGAATGTCTCAAAGAGAAAGGTTACGGTCTATGTTCCATAACCTAATGATAGGTACACCCAAAAACAGCTTTATGTAAGTTGTACACTATTATAACGAACATAGTCTTAACACTCCCCCTCAAGCTAAATCATATAAATTGTAGGCATCAAGCTTGGAACCTATAAATTGATTTTAGACCCTCTCAGAACTTAGTGAGAATGTCTACAAGTTGGTTATTAGAGCTGATAAATCCAGTACATAGTTCATTGGACAGCAGCTTCTCCATGATGAAATGACAATGGATCTCTATGTATTTGGTCCATTTTTTCATGAAACACAAGATTCAAAGCAATATGAAGGGTTGTCTTATTATCACAATACAACTTCATCTAATCAACTTCACAGAATTTCAACTCTAGAAAAAGTTGTTTAATCCACACACGTTTAAAAGTGGCCAAAGCAATATTCAACTTTTGCACTAGATCTAGCAACAACACATTGTTTCATGCTCTTCCATGAGAAAATATTCTCTCCAATGAATACACAATATCATGCATTGCTCCATTTATGTTATTCTTTCTCCACAATCCAACACATGAGAAAAATACAAAAGAATGGAGAATGAATTTACGAGGATGATCTTCCCTCTCTTGGGATCTCATATTTATAATAGCTTTGGAGATTTCAGATACAATCTAGATACAATGTATGAGAGGGAAGGTAAGAGAGTAGGAAAACATGTATACACATCACAATGCATACAATAGCTTTTCAATAAATTCTATTCAAGAGAACTTATTCTAACATTCGTGACAATGGTGTACAATGATCCACAACACTAGCAACACAAGTACTAGTAATATTCTTAAGGAAGTGAAATTTAAACTTAACCTCACAAAGCTAACTTGGTAAGATGAAGATTACACCTACTTATATAATGTAAATTTAACTATATTTCTAGTTGATGTGAGATCTTCAGCACATCCCCTCATGTCAAGGACTAGACATCTTGAGTGTGGGACTAGGGAGGAATTCGATAGTGGATGACACGTTACACCCAACAAACTTGACTAGGATACACTTTAAATGTCTCTGATACCATTTTTAAAATGTGAACTTTATATCTAACTCAACCTTATAAAACCAGCTTAGTAAGATGAGATTTGCACCCACTTATATACTATAATTTGGTCATAGATTAGTCGATGGGGTATCTCTAACACAACTCACGTACTCGATAACACTGATACTTTTGGCCCCAACAAACGTGACTCGGACAAGCTCCGAATGGCTCTAATACCACCTTAAAAAAGTACAATTTAAGCCTAATAAAACTAGCTTGGTTTGCACCCTATTATATACTATAACTTTGGTCATATGTCTAGTCAATGTGGATCTTCAACAACCACAATACAACTTCATTTGCTCAACGTCACAATTTCAACCATTAAAGGGGTTGTTTGATTCACACGAGTTTACAAGGGGCCAAAGCCATAAATCTATATTCAAATTTTGCACTAGTTCTAGCAGTAAGGTTTTGTATCTTTCTTTTCCAGGAGACAATATTCTCTCCAATGAATACATAGTATCCCATGGTGGATCTTTTGTAAATGGAAAAATCCTAATCTACACCAAAATACCCTATAATTTGAGCATTTACTTTGTCCTCATACAACAATTCTTGTCTTGGAGCTTTTAACATTCTGATGATCGATATGAGGATTTTGCGTGAATTGACTAACCAACACAACATAAGAAATATCAAGCTTATAATATTCAAATAAATGAGTTTTCCCACCAGCCTCCTATTTTTTTCTGAATTTGAAAATGTTTCACCTTGGTCCACCATCAACATTTGATTTACATCCGAGGGATTATCAATAGGCTTGGAATTTGTCAACCCTATCTCCTCTACAATATCAAGAGCATATTTTCTTTGTGAAATAACAACACCTTCCTCTAATTAAGCCACACCTATACCAAAAAATATTTTAGAAACCCAAAATATTTAGTCTGAAAATGGCTAAATAAATGCATCTTTATTTGAGAGATCCTAGTTGTATAATTTTTTGTAACTATCTCATCATACTAGGAGAAGTATGACAACAGAAAACAGAATTATCTACCTCACGTTATTCCAATCCAAAAGCCTACAAAGATGAATGGAGTTACCAGACCAAGCTTCAGGCAAATGTTATTCATACCATAGAGAGAGCAGCATGATTTACACACTAAACCAAACTCCCCCTGAGCAACAAATCCAAAAGGTTGCTCCATGTAAATTTCCCCCTCAAGATCACCATGGAGGAAAGCATTTTTAACATCAAGCTGGTGAAGAGGCAAATAGTGAATAGCAACCGTTGCAAGAAAAAGCCAACTTGTGGTGATTTTGACCACGGGAGTAAAGTATACAGTAGTCAAGCCCATCAATTTGTGTATATTCTTTAGCCACCAATCAAGTTTTGAAGCAACCAACTTCACCACTAGACCCAACTTTAACAACATAGACCCATCTACAATCAACAATCTTCTTTCTAGATGGAAGAGGCACAACCTCCCATGTGTCGTTGCTTACCAGAAAGCCCACATTTTATCAATCATGGCTTGTCATCTTCCATGATTATCAAGTGCCCCATTCAATAGTTTTAGGAACAATAATGGCAGACAAAGAAAAACAAAATAATACAATGAAGACAAATGATGATAACTCAATTTACAAATAGGATATAGATTACAAGTGGACCAAATACCTTCCCTATGAGCAATAGACCAATTTGAAGTGGAGTCATGCGAAATAGTTGATGCAGAAGGATCCAAGGCAAGGGAAGATGTTGGAGGGGAATCTAAATCATAAGAGACTTAAGGAAGAGTGGGAGGGGTTGTGACTTGGGTTGGTATGTAAGGAAAGGTGGTGGAGCAATGTTTGACTAGTTTTCATTTGTGTTGGAGGCAAAAGAAGCCAAAATCACTGAAGGACCAAAGTTTGGAACAAGTAGAAGATATTGAATGGAAGAGCTTCCATGGAGGACAAGAAAAAGGTGTGTCCTCAAAAAAGGTATCGCCAAGTGACATAAGATTATCCTCTAGTAGCTGGAGAGTAGCAATTTTATCCTTTTCAAAGTTGAGAATATCCCCAAAAAACACAATTAATAGCCTTTGCAGGGAGTGTCTAAACTAGGAGAGACAATATGAACAAAACAAGTACAACCAAATACCTTAGGTGAGATACAAAATAAGGGATCATTTGGAAAAATAATGGAGGGAGAGATTTGATTTTCAAGAAAGGAAGAAGACACTCTATCAAAAAACAAGTAGTGAGAATTGCATCTCCCCAATGATTTACAAGAACATTTATATTAACGCTAGAGAGTATGATGTTTAAATGAGATGTTTATTCTTCCTCTTTGCAATGTCATTTTCTTGTGGTGTGTGAGGACAAGTGTACTAATGTAAAATACCCTATAAGGATAAGGAAGAAAGTTAAACAGAAAAATATTGTTTAGCATTGTCACTTTTCAAGACCTTAATTATTTTTCGAAATTGGCTCTTAATCTCACTAAAGAAAGACATAAATATTGCAAAAAGTTTCTTTATTATCTTCAACTTGGCTAGACAGTCTAACACTTGAAGTTTCTTTATCATCTTCAACTTGGCTAGACTCGGTGACCTGAACGATCATGCAAAAGCTTTGGGGTTGGCAACTTGGCACTAAAAAACAAGACCCAAGTGGGCTTGTCTTCAAATAATAAAGTCCCTTTAATTCATGTCCTTTGTCAATCAAACACACGTACCATGTTCCCTTATGACAAAGGACTCAAAGGTTATAGAACAATTTATAGTGAGTTAATTGGCTAAAAGAGACTAAATTATAATGACAATGTGGAATGTATGAGGCAAAATTAAGATTTAGGAAGGAGATAAATTAACCAATTCCTTCGGATGTAACTTTAGATCCACTAGTGACATTAACAAGATGGGAAACTTTTGGAGAAGAGACAAATAAGAATGAAGAGAGATTGCCAAAAATATGGCTAGAAGCACCTAAGTCAAGTATCCATAGACATTTAGATTGAGAAATACAAGTTGTTGAAACACTGGGTGTCGAAGAAGATTGACCTTGATGGTGAAATTGATCGAAGAATGTATGTTTCTTCCATCTTACAAAAGGATCTTGGGAATATTTGTCTACATCCAAGATCCTTTCTAGTGTTTTAGTGTTCAATGGCAAACCAAACTCATGAAAAGAATATGTAAGAGCTGAAGTACCTCTATGCTAGAATTTGGATTTGAGTTTTATTTGATGTTTAACCCATGGTGTTGCAAATGTATTTACTTTCTATTACTAGTATTCAACAAGACTAGATAATTATGACAAAAACAATAGCAAAGCCTTTCCTTAGGGTTGACTAAAAGTATGAAATGATGTCATCATATTCTATCATAACTTATGGATGTGTTTTGAATAGCTTATTTACAACTTATCTGGGCTTATCTTATGATACAAACACTTCATACGTCCAAAAGTTATTCTCAGCTTATTTTAGAAAGCTCTTCATGATAGCTTAGGTAACTTACATAAGAAAAAGGCTAACCCCATTTACTCTTTAATAAAACCAACTTATGATAAGAACTTATTCAGTAAGCACTGAAATATTTGTTTACCGAAACAAATAAAAGCAAATTATTGACTTCTAAATACCTTTTTTATATTTTTCTCCTACAGTTTTTCAGTCTTCCTCTACTTCTAAGGCCTGGACTACCCTCCATCTATCTAATCTCCTTTTACAAATCTCTCCATAAATGCCCAAACCAACTAAGACAAGATTCTACCATCTTTTCAGCAATGCACTACCCCAACCTTCTTCCTAATGCTTACATTCCTAATCCTATATTGCCTAGTAAAACAGGGCAACTTTGTTGTAAATTTGTTTCCTTTCACATTTCTCTATATTTTAGAAGGCAAGGCGCAACTTATCCTCTCTTATAAAATTATTTGTTTATGACAAAACAAAAACCTTAGAATATAGTTAAAATACAAACAGAAGAATCATCTACCAAGACTGCTCATTGAGCTAGTCAGTTTATGTTCCACTGAAGGCTCACCAAGATCAGTGATCCGAATAGCCGTTATGAGAGCTGGAAGATACAATCAGGCCCTCAACGCTCCATGCATTGATGCATAAAGAATTTGCTTTTCTAAATCAAAAATATACTGAATGTTACACAAAAATTAAGATAAAGTGTTGCACTTGCACTCATTGAGCTCCATAAATGGTTTTGATGCTGACTTGGGCAATAAATGTATCATTCCGTGAGTCAAAATGTCTTATTTTGGTTAATGGTAGTTTTAAAAAATGGTTTATTAGCGAAGGGGTTTTATTACTTCAGTCAGTGGTCCTATTTATGGTTTTGATGATGTTTGAGCTTATATTTGAGATTTAAAACTTCAGCTGTGAGTGATGATGATCCTCATCAAGTAATTTCGTGTTAGAATTCAGAACACCTTCAACAAGTTGTACTTAAAAAGGTCCACATATTTATCCCTTCAACCAAGGAATGAAGAAGTTGGAATCATGAAAGGGTAAAATATACTCCATGTAAATAGGACTAAATTTAGTTATCATCCCCCAAATCACTTTTGTAAATTTGGATTGACACGAGTTTTCCTAGTGGGATAAGACTTTTGTTGTTGGTCCTCATAAATCTTGAAATTGTTGAAAATGGTATCCATCACCACTTATTAACATGACATGCATCTAAACATGTCATGTTCTTATAATTTGGACTAATGACCTAACTCAACTCTACAAAATTGATTTGTAAAATGAACTACCCAATTTTATAAGAACTACATTAGTACTCTGGTGGATGTGGGATCTCAACCCACTAAGAGTTGATATCCTAGTGGTTTCACACTATGATCACTCAGCCTTCCTAGCCAGTTTCTCAATAGGTAGCCCTTTATGAAACACCGACAACTAATTGTAATAGGCCACAACTAACGTGAACAGGCCTTCTTCCAACACGCCCCTTCATGCCCAAGGCAATGGGCATAAAGCGTGGCATGTAGTGGCTCAAAGTGGATCTAGAATAGGTTTTGATATTATCTTAAAATTTGGGTTAAGGGCCTCAATAAACCTCACAAAAGTTACTTCTAAGGTGAACACTACTCATGATTTATAAGGACTACACAGGTCATATATCTAGTCAAAGTAGGATTTCAATCCATTGAGAGTCAGCATCCTGGTGATTGTACAGTACAGCGCTTAGCTTGGCCTTTTTAGTTAGCCCTTTTCTAAAACTAACAACAAACTCTGATAAGCCAATATTAAGGCAAGCTAAGGGTGACCACAGTTAAGGCAGCATTCAACACACATTGCATGCCACCTTAGAATGGTAGCTAACATGCCGAGACTACATGCATATCATGTTAGTACTAATTGGTGACAAGGACCATTTTAATACTTTATGAGGATTAAATGCAACAAGAAAATGGAAGGCCAAAACCAAATTTATCCATATTTACAAAGACCAAAAAACATCTCTAACCCAAAAATATAGGAGTCGTGAAGTTCATCAACATGAATAATACCATAAAACTTTTACAGCCCATTTCATGAACAATGCCGGACTTTAATAGATCTTATCCAGCTCCAATCAAATGTACCTTACCATACTAGCATATGTTTTATCTAGTCTGCAGTTTTCAAACACCCAAAGTTTGTGAGTAAACATAGTGAAAAAAACTGTTTTTCTCTCTATTTTTGGGGAGAGGATACGCACAAACCAAAAATACATAGATTGATTCCCACAACTGGTAAGGATCGCAATCTCATTAGAATGATCAGGTGTAGAACCTAAAAAAAGTAAACAAAATACACATACCTCATCCCTATCAAAGTTGTCACCACTGTGAGGATCAAATAACACATCTCCAGTTGCAAGCTCAAAACAAATGCAAGCAAAGGACCAAAGATCTGCAGAAGTAGAATATTTTGACCCAAGAATCACCTCTGGGCACCGATACTGTCTTGTCTGGATATCATTAGTAAACTGTTTATATGTCCAGCAGGCATTACCAAAGTCCACTAACTTGCACTTGAGATCAACTGATGCCAGCAGCTTCTGTCTCATTGATCGGCTTCCTCTTTTGTTACCCTGCTCTTTCAACTTGGTTCCATCAGCATCCGTTAACCTACTAGTTCCTGCAGAACTGGAAGCCTGTTCTCTTGTAGAACTCGCATTAGGAGATGACTCCACAGCCCCAGAAGTTTCAGGATTACCCTCAACTCCTTCAGAAACTTCCTTCTCAAAACAACCATGGGCTGCTTGTTTAGCTTTTCTCTTAATCTTCTTCTTGTGATTCTTAACCAAATCCCCATTCAACATCTTCGTATCTTTCACACCTGACGACTCTAGCACCATCTTATCCTTACTACTAGGAAGAATAAGCTGCGCCCCAGACTTCCTAGGATCCTTAGATGGATCAATCATCGACAAAAGCAGGATGTTTTCAGGCTTCAAGTCAGTATGTATGATGGAAAGCTGTTTGTGCAAGTAATCCAATCCAACAAGAATATGAAAGCAAATTTCCTTAACCATGGCGATAGGCAACCCACGGTAATCCGAGTACTTAATAAGTGTCAAAAGATTGTCCCCAAGGTACTCAAACACCATGCAGACATGCTGCCCATTGGGACCAGAATGCTTGAAATGGTCCAAAAGCTTCACCACACATTTCTTATCGTCAGGGTCTCCCTCCGCAACCTGTTGCAAAATCGTTATCTCATCCATGGCCGCCTCCGTGTAGTGCTGAGCACTCTTCTGAACCTTCAAAGCCACATACCTCTGCAGATCTCCACACACAAAAAAAAAAAAGCAAAACAAGTCAACAAAATCCAAAACACCATAAACTCTCCCAATTTACTGCCAACCGCTGCTAAAACGCCAATAATCTCTTTCACTGATTCTAGATTACAAATTAACCAGACTAACACGCAACTGAACTCAAAAAGGCAAAAACAAAACCATTTCAAGAATAAACCTAATACAAACATATGTGGGGAAAGATAAAAAAAAAATTAAAAAAATAAAAAAAGAGTAAACAGAGAGAGAGAGGAACAGACAGAATGTTTGACGTCCCAAGCGAGCCAGACAGTGGAGAAATGGCCCCAACCGAGCTTAGACTGAACGACGTAGCGACCGGCGTTGAAGGTATCGCCGATTCGGATAGCGTGGTAGCCACCGCGGCGGTAATCCTCGGTGCCTTCGTCCTCGGAGGTGAAATCGCTGCTATCATCGAGATGGTGTTTGTCCCCCATTTCATCAACCACACAAGGATTGCAAGAAGAAAGAAGCACTGTATGTGTTTGTGAATTTGTTCGAAAGAATACAAAAATAACAAATAAAGAGATAGAAGTTGAGAAGAAGGGGTTTGGTTGAAGAGAAAAAAGAAAAGGGTTTCTTTCAGTTCCTTCCTTCCTTCCCGGTTAATTTAATTCTTGAGTGAGGTGTCATCTTCATCCATTCATAATGACTTGGATTATGTGTATGCTCTCATTCCTCCCTCTTCTTTCCTTTTTTTTTTTTTTTTTTTCTTTTTCATTGCATCCCACTACTACATTCTCATGGTCATGTCCTACCACTCACAAACACTAGTATAAGATACACAAAACTAAATCATTTCTTTCATTTTGGTTTTTCTTATTTGTCTTTCTTTGCTTTTCATAATTATTTAATGTGAAATGTTTAATTCTGTTTTTGCTTTAAGATGCTATCATATATTCCATTTTTAGAAATTATATTTTAGAAATGTCGTGTTTGAGAATCAAGAATGTTTGAGAAGTTCTTTTTGTAAATATATTTTTCCACAAATGACTTGGAGCAATAATCACAAGTGTATTAGTATACTATAATGAGTTAAATTATTATGCATTATTGTATCAACTAATTAAAAACAATGTTAAATAAATGTTTGATAAAAATTACTTTGAATTAAATTAAGCTTTCATTCTAATTTTTTATTTAAGTTTTTATTATAGGTTCTTTAAAAAATAAATTGAAGGTAAATTTTAATTGTTTGACAATATTAAAATTGTTAATTATGATAGTATATAATGAACAATTTTCCTATACATATTTCACAGTTTATTTTGCTTTAATTATATTTAAAAATTATAATATTTATAATTATATTTTATATTCATATTTTCACTTTATAATCCTCATTTTAAATGTATTTAAATTCTTTATATCCTAACAAAATTCGAAGTTCAAAGTGAACAAACTCACCTTTTAAAGAGATTTCAATTTTAACATATCATACCTATTCTACAAAGCTCGCAAGTTATGTGGGTTTTCCCACACCCACAAAATATAATCAAAAATAATTTGTATAAATTTTGCAAACAATATTATTATTACTAAATTTTGCAAATAATGATTTTATACACAAGATATATTTATATGGCTAATATTTTAAAATAATTAATACATTTGTTTCTGTTATATGTGATCATGCACAGCTTTATATACATAGCAACCTGATATATATATATATATATATATATATATATATATATATATATATATATATATATATATACCTGATAAACATATGATCATTCATATATGAATCTTACATAATTTTTAAGCATAAAATAGTATTTGTTGTATTACCTATTTATCATATAACTATTATCAAATAGCATCGAATTTAAATAAAAATGAGTGAAACAAAATTCAATTAACAATATATAGACAAAAAAAAGTATATAAGAGTGAAGGAGTCTAATTGAAAGTAGTTATAAGTGTAATGACTTTAATTAGTAGATAAATTATTGATAATATTTTTCTTATATTTTAATTAGAGACAAAAAAACATACATTTATTTGTCAAATTTTTCATAATTGGAAACCGAGAGATTTGGTATTAATAAGTTGTGAACAACCTATAAAAGAAATAAGGACACAACTTCCAACCTAAAACCTTAAGACAATAGATTTATGATTCTTTCTACTTGTATAGAAGTCATCTTTCTCATATTTTTCCAATATAGGACTTCTAGCTCACCTTGAACTCTTAATAATCTCTCCCTTAACTGTGAGTATCTCCACATTGGAACATCTTCCTCTCTAACACGAGTATCTTAAAGGTAACCAACCCTTCAACTTTAGGATCTTTCACCTACTTTATACCAGACTCGTCTAAGTCGTCAGTAGGATGAATCATTGGCTCTGATACCATTGTGAGGTTTTTTAGGAGGGAGACACCAGGAGATTCGATACCAATGAGTTGTGAGCAAGCCTATAAAAGAGACCAAGATACCACTTCCAACTCAAAACATTAAAGTAATAGGTTTACAAATCATTCTACTTATATTGAAGTCATCTTTCTCATTTGTATCTAATGTGTATATGTATTATAGTCCTCCTTATAAAGTAAAAAAAAAAAAGATAGAATCTACATCATTTGAGGATTTTAAAACATATTATATACGTATATCTCCTCTACCCATACTTCAACATACCTCATTGTTGCACACGATTACCTATATCATCTCATGCTTCCATGTAACACACAATAGCAAACAAATATCACAGCCACAAAAGAAAAGCATGGTAAGCTAGTGATTTATAAAATGGCATACATTCAATTATCGTCACCAATATTTATTCAAAATATCATTCACCCATAATAAAATCAAATGTAAATAATTCACTACAAAAAAGTGTAATCGAGGAATTTTAGAAGAGGTTATAAAAACCCCTAGTAAGACCAACGCATAATGGGGATTTTCCATTCCAAACCCCAATAAGTGCTAATGGTTTTTTAATGAACAATAGTAAAGTTTCACGTTCCCCCATTTTCAATTTCCCTCTTTTTCATTGTTCTCAACTTCCCTCCTTTGCATTTTTTTAATATACTCTTACTCATTTTCATTTTCCCTTTTCAATGCTTGCAAAACCTAGAAAATTTCAAACCTTCACCTTTGAATTAGAAAAAACAATTTCACTCTTTAGTTTGCGGTTCTTCGTCATCAATTTTGCCATTTTTCGATTGTGCATCTTTGAATCACAACATTCAATTGGTAAAGGGTTTTCTTTGCCCTTTTTGATTTTCCAATTTCTCACTCCCTAAATCTTAGCGGTAGTTTTGTTTTCATATGCCTTTTGCTTCTACATTTGCAGTGTGTTTAGGGTTTTGTGGTGTCTGCATTTTTTCATATATTCATACTCTTTTTCATTTTCCCTCTTCAATGCTCGTAAAACCTAAAAATTTCCAAACCCTCATCTTTGAATAAAAAAAAAATAGTTTCACTCTTCAGTGCTCACGGTTCTTCGTAAAAATAAAGTTGGTAGCATATGTCTTTGAACATGTTAAAATTTCGCGATCATTCTATGAAGCAAAGAAAATCATTAACAAGTTTGATTTTCATTGTATCAAAATTGATGCTTGCCCCCATGATTTCATGTTGTACATAGGATAAGACAAAAATAGGAAATTTTGTAAGAAATGTAAAACATCAAGATGGAAAGCAAAAAAGAAACGGTACAATTGGTGGTGTTATAAGCAAAAACGAAAAAAAAAAAGATTCCTGCAAAGGTTGTACATAGGAGAAGACAAAAATAGGAATTTTGTAAGAAATGTAAAACATGTAGATGGAAAGCAAAAAAAAAAAGTACAATTGGTGGTGTTACATGCAACAACGAAAAAATAATTCATGCAAAGGTTTTAAGGTACTTTCCTTTGAAGTCACGTTTACAAAGGATATTTATATCTCTAAAATAACTAAACATAAGCAATGACACGTGTAGCATCCCTACTTTTAATAAACTGTATTTTTTACTTTAAATAAAACACTTAGAAAATCTTCTATTTTTACTAATGTTTGGAATTTTATTATGATGTAATTTAAACATTAAAAATATATTTTATCATGATGTTGTTTTTACTTATTGAAAATAACAATAAGAAGAAAACAAAACTAATAAAATATGTATATATATATATATTAAAAAAATATTAGGTAAAAAAATATTAATTAAAATATTATTGAATAGGTGTATGTATTAATATATATATATATATATATATATATAAATATATATATATATATATATATATATATATATATATTCTAAAGAGATAAGAAGATAAAGATAGAAGATAAGAGAAGAAAAAGATAAGAAGAGATAAACATTATCT
>Ga0209589_1005126_pt1 | contig 22361 bp, 25 predicted proteins | sample CowpeawhiteBW_FD_187525 | JGI IMG/M metagenome (GOLD analysis project Ga0209589, IMG submission 187525) | Root nodule microbial communities of legume samples collected from California USA - Cow pea white BW (SPAdes) (version 2) | ecosystem: Host-associated > Plants > Roots > Nodule | place: USA...
ATATATATATATATATATATATATATATATTAGTAAACAACTTTTATGGCCTAATTTTTTCTAAGCTGCACATCTTGTCTTGTCTTTTGTCTTCATTTTTCTAGCTTTAAGTATTGGAACGTTGTATTCTTCCAAGTACACCCCCTTAACATTCTTCTCTTTCCCTTATTTGAAATTGAGCATATACATCAAACTCTATATAGACATTGACGTTTATGGTATGTTTGTTGTCAAACGATAATCAAAATAAGAATACTTGACACGTAGCAGTTGAAGTTTATTATTTGATTATTTTTCAGGAATATGAATCAATCGTAGAAAGTGGGTTTGTTGATCAAAACACTAATTAAAGAATTTTCATTGTGTTGAACGTCATTTTATATTTATTTTTATAATTATTTGGACTTGTATAGACTTGAGTTTGTTTAAACTTTATTTAAAATTTATGACAGTGATGTATTTTATTTTATTTTATTTGAATTTATGATTAAATATTTACTTTTTAAATAATTTTGTAAATACCCGCAGATACCCGTGGATATCCGCGGATATGAAAAAAATAGACGGGTACCCGCATAACGGATACCCGACGGATATGGGTACGGGTACGGGGCAAATATTTATCCAGCGGGTAGGGTACGGGGGAGCTACTACCCGTACCCTACCCGCCCCGTTGACATCCCTAATAGTATCAAGAAAGCCATTTGAATTGAACTTTTTTTAATCCAACTATTGAAATTCCTCTGCCATTTATGTTGTGGTAGTCTGCAATCATATTTATCATATTTATGTCTCATATGTATAGAGGTATTTTGTTTTAAGATGTGGAGATTATGATAATGTGTACTCAGATTGACAATTAATCAAATTAAAATTGCTTAATGTTTGACCACAGAATTTTTAACCAAGTTTCTATGAAGCTATCCTCTTCAGTGTATTATATATAGTACTTGCATAAAAAATACGTGTGTTGTTGTACCTACATAAAAAAGAAATGTGTTCTTAGCTGCAAAAACAAAAGAACTATGAAAGAATTCCTATTTCTATCATTGTTTCTGATCTATTAACAGTCCAAACTGCATGTTGTTTCTATTTTTAATGATTGTCTACTGATAAAAACTTTTTGTAGTCTTACAACTGCTTTCTATTACAATTACAAAATATTTGTCTTTTCACAATAGTGATTAAAGGTACAATGCCAAAAAAAAGTTTAACAAATACATTCATCAATATAGGAATGAAACAGTAAACACTTTTGCAGCCCTAAAGTCAACTTATTTTTGTTTTTGCTTCTTCTTACATTGTAACCTTTCAAAGTATTCTAAGTTTTTTTTTTTTCTGAAATGGAGCAAAAGGATTGTAAAAATGTCAGGTTTAGAAGGAAGATGGTGCTACAAGAAAGATTGCATGCAAGAAGTAATCAACATTCATGTAAGTTTCTAACATCTCATTTCACTCATGTACTTTGAAAATTCCTTGAACAAAGATGTATAATTTGTATTCTGAAATCTTTACAAAGTCTTCATTTTTGTGTCTATTTTTTTAGGTGTTGCAGATTACAAAGAAAAGAACGCAAGAAAAAAAAACTAAATATACCAACCATGGTTCTCAAAGTAGCCAAATATCAAGTTTCCTTTTTATAACTAACTTTAAATTTATTTATTTCGATTGGAACTTCACAAGACAGATTCATTATGAAATATGTTTCTTTTTGTAATGACAGATAAAATAAGTCAATCTGAAAAATTATTGGAAAATGCTATATAGAGGAAGTCATTACAAGAGTTGAATCTTAGTAAGTCTTTTGTTTCTAACCTAATTTTTTACAAATTCTTCTTATATCAATGAATGAAGTTTTTTTGTTTATTTTGTTACATTCACTTCTTTTACAATAATCATTTTACGGATGTACAGAACAACATGAACAACCTTCAAAATATGAATGCAATATTTCAGATAACAATTGGTGAGTGATCTTTGTTTGTTGTTCAATAATATGCCTCAAATCTCATTTTAATAAATAATAGGGATAAGTATGTTTTAGTCCTTGAACTTTGGCCAAAGATTGGAATTCGTCCCTGGTCGAAACTTTGATAAATTTTGGTCCCTAAACTTTAAAAATGAATGAATATAGTCCTTTTAACCCAATTATGTTGACTTTTTTTAACATGTCGAATGTGTTTCATGTTAATATTGGAGTTGTTTAAGCCATTTGACACATTCTCGGCTAAATATTTACTGAGAAATGCGTTTGAAACCTAAGAAAAAAGTTAACGAAATTGGGTTAAAAGGACTATACTCATTCATTTTTAAAGTTTATGGACCAAAATTTATCCAAATTTCGGCTAGGGATGAATTCCAATTTTGGGTTAAAGTTCAGGGACTAAAAACATACTTAACCCTAAATAATAACATAAGATTCATTTGAATGTAGTGGCTAAAAACAATATATCAAGTTCTTCTAGTACTGTAATTCACAATCAAATCAAAGAAAACTTAATCACTTCACAATCTCCAGCTTCTACTGTAACATACAATAGTACTTTCGGTATATTTCTGCATTCATCCTAAGTTCTTATATACCTATTGTAATTCCATGAAGAGGAAGATTTTAAAATTGATATGAAATTGTTTTTTTAGTGAGTACAGTTGTTAACAATAACAGATAGAGAAATAATGGACGAAACAATTACAATGGCAGTGCAGGTAAGTAGGTTTTTATTGATATATACCAATCTTCATAATGACAATGGCAGTGCATGTAAGTAAATTGTTTTAATAATTCTTTTCCATAGGTGGCACATTTGAAGTTGTAAATGATTCATATTTTGTCTCTAAAAATAAAGTTGTCAAATATTCTTTTCAAGTCATACAATCACTTCAAAACAGATTTTGTCTTGATGATGAAACAACAACAGAACAAAATGGTTTAAACACAACAAATGATTCTTCAACAACAATAACAGATGAAGGTAATTCAAAAATTTAATGCCAAACTTGAATAACTACATAATTTGAAGCATTAATTTAATGTATGTCATTTGACTACAATTGAACCAAATACTACAAGTACAAACGAATTGTATTGCAAAGGACAGTGGCAAGGTAAACGAACACCAATTGTACATAATTTGACAGTAAATATATGCATTTCATGCTAATACCTTTTAATGATGTTTAAAACTTCTCAATATTGGAGAACCTTGCTTGGAATGCTAATACTGTAAAGCTCAACTTTGGTATGAAGAAAGAGCAGAAAAATGTAATACCTCAAAGGAAGTTCAATTCTCATTGTGTTGCCAAAAGGGAAAGTGGAACTTCCGCTATTAAATAAACCATTTACTTTGCTTCAAGCTTTGTTAAACGGTGAAGATCATAGAAGCAAACTATTTTTACAGAATATAAGAATATACAACAACATGTTCTCATTTACTTCAATTGGTGGCAAGATAGATGCTTTAATGAACAATGGTTCTGCTCCACCACAATTTATTCTTAATGGACAAAATTATCATTGTATTGGCAGTTTATTGCCAAAAGATGGATCAAAGCCAAAGTTTGCACAATTGTACATATATGATACCGAAAATGAAATGAGTAACAAAGTGAAGCATTTCAGGTTAGTTAACATGTGTTTTATGTTGCTTAAATTAAATATTTAAATACATTTGTTGACATTTATTCCGTTAATTATGTTTTAGGTCAAACTGTAAGGAATCTGTTCTAGATGAATCATTGGTTGTTGATTTGATTAAAATGATTGACAATCACAATGTTCTGGCTAAATCTTTTAGAAGAGTTAGAGATTTGTCACTGTAAAATATGAAATCAGATTTCACCCTAAGACTATTTAGAGGCAGAAACAAAGACCCAGAGTCTACAACACACCTTCATGTGATGAAATAGTTGCACTAATAGTTGGTGATTTTGCCAATATGGATGTAGGCAGAGATATAATTGTAAAAAAATGTTATGGTAAATTGACAAGATTGCATGAAACTCACACGCTTTGATTCCACTACAATATCCTCTCATGTTTTCATATGGAGAGGATGGTTATGAAGAAGATATTCCAATAAGAGAATCTCATTCAAGAAGTAATCAAGGGTGAGAGTTCGAATTTCTTTGCGAGAATTTATTGCATTCAGAATACAACAAAGATCTATAGAATCTAGTAATATTATCAATCCATGCCGATTGTTCCAACAATTTTTGGTTGATTATTATACAATGGTTGAAGCACAATGATTGTCTTTCATTAGAGCTAATCAGAAGTTAATTCGTTGTGATATTCTTAATGGATTACAAGACACTGTTAATAGGGAGAGACAAATCCTTCTTTAACTAGAAGACGTATTGTCTTGCCTGGTTCATTCACTGGTGGTACCAAATACATGTTCAACAATTCTAAGGATGCTATGGTCATTTGTAAAAAAATTGGATATCCTGATTTGTTCATTACTATAACATGGAATGTGAATTTGAGTGAAATAAGAGAGTTTGTTTTGGTCAAAGGGTTATCCACTTTAGACATACCTGATATTGTATATAGAGTCTTCAAAATGAAGCTTGATGAAATGATGACAGATTTTAAAAAGAAGGATTTCTTTGGAAAAACCACTACAGGTTTATGTTCTGTATCAAATAATATACATTATATACATATTGATGAAATAAAATTCTTACAACTAATTTCATTCTTTTTTTCATATATCCAAGAATGTACACAGTAGAATTCCAAAAAGGAGGATTACCTCATGCCCATATACTTTTGTGGTTGGATGGAGAAAGCAAATTGAAAAATCGAATTGATATTGATAAAGTAATATCAGTTGAATTGCCCAATATGGATTTGTACCCTAAATTGGAAAAAGTTGTTTCAAGTTACATGATCCATGGGCCATGCGGACCTGCAAGATATAATTTATCGTGCATGAAGGAAGGTAGATGTTCTAAATTTTATCCAAAAAAATTCACATCTTCAACTTCAATTGATGAAGAAGGATATCCATGTTATAGAAGACTTGATAATGGTAAATTTATTAAGAAGAATTAAATTAAGCTTGACAATAGAAGTGTTGTTCCTTACAATCCACCTCTTCTAATGAGGTATCAAGCTCACGTCAATACAGAGTATTGCAACAAGATCAATTCAATAAAGTATTTGTTCAAATATGTGAACAAAGTTCCTAACAGAGCTACTTTTAAAATAAGCAACAACTCTGCATAATCTAACAAATCAAGCATTATTAATGAGATCAAGAGGTATTACGATTGTAGGTATCTATCACCATGTGAAGTAGCTTGGCGAATATTTGCTTTAGACATCCATCATAGATGGCCTCCTATTCAGAGATTGACATTCCATCTTCCTGGCCAACAATCAGCTTTGTTTAAAGATGATGATGATGATGATATTAATGTGGTCTTTAACATATACGAAAATGCTAACACAATGTTTCTAGCTTGGTTTGAGGCTAATAAAATTTATACAGAAGGAAAAGAATTGACTTATTTTGAATTTTCAAGCAAATTTGTGTGGTTTGCTAAAGAAAAAGAATGGAAACTAAGGAAGAAAGGATACAACATTGGCAGACTTACTTATATTCCTCCTGACTCTGGACACCTTTATTATTTGAGGATATCACTGACCATTCAAAAAGGTTGTATTGATTATGACAACATAAAGACCATTGATGGTAAATTTTATGAAACCTACCAAGAAGCTTGCTATGCTTTGGGATTGTTGGCTGACGACAAAGAATATATTGATGCAATCAAAGAAGCAAGTGAATTTGCTTCTAGTTATCAACTTAGAAGATTATTTGTTACTTTATTGTTGATGAATAGAATTTCTAAACCTGATGTAGTTTGGAGTTCTACTTGGAGTGTCTTATGTGATGGAATTTTGTACCAAAAAAGAAAGGAGATGAACTTACCAGGTATTGTATATTGTCATTTTTTTAAATGAATAGAAATATAATTTCTGATTGCATTAACTTTTTGATGCAGGTCTTCAAATTGAAGATGTTGAATTATAGAAAATTTGTCTGTTTCAAATACGAGAAATGTTAATGTCAAATGGTAGTTGTTTGAAAGATTATCCTTCATTACCTCAACTTGATATTTTATATTTACATACATTCCAGAATATATCTATTGTTGATGAGCTGCAATATAATAAAGAAGACATGGCCAAAGAACATGACATTTTGTTTAAAGCACTCAATGATGAACAAGTTCATGTATATCAGGATATCATGACAGCAGTTCTTTCAAAAAAGGGAGGATTCTTCTTTTTATATGGCTATGGTGGTACATGGAAAACTTTTTTGTGCAAGACATTGTCAGTTGCTCTGAGAAGCAAGGGCATGATTGTTTTGAACGTAGCATCAAGTGGAATTGCTTCTTTACTACTTCCTGGTGGAAAAACAACACACTCTACCTTCTGCATCCCACTATTAATTAATGATGAATCAACTTGCAACATAGCTCAAGGTAGTCTCCATGCTAAACTTTTGATGGCAACTAATCTGATTATCTAGGATGAAGCACCAATGATGAATAGAATGTGCTTTGAGGCATTTGATAGAACACTAAGAGATATTATGAAAAATGTTGATGGTGCCAATAATGCCAAACCATTTGGTGGTAAAGTCGTTGTGTTGGGAGGTGACTTTAGGCAAATTTTACCTGTTATCAAGAAAGGATCTAGGTTTGATATCATCAAATCAACAATCAACTATCTTGAGTTACGGAAGTGTTGTCAAGTGCTCAAACTCTCAAAGAACATGAGATTAAGTACTACAACAGATACTCAAACAACCAATGATATCAAAGAATTTGCTGATTGGATATTGAAGATTGGAGACGGAGACATGGATTTAAATACTAATGGTGAGTGCATGGTTAAGATTCCAAAACAGTTGCTGATTGCAAATACAGAGTTACTGTAACATCCCGTCAGGATATTACTGGTTTAAATAAATAAAACAATTAAATATATGAAGTCATAGCAATTTTGAATAACCTCGTTTCCCAAAGCGTGGGAAAATTTAAACTTTATTAAATGTTCGCATAAAGTTTATAAACATCTATTACATAAACCCAAAACAACAATGTTATAGTTTCACCCATCAGGGTTTACAACAGTTTCCAAAAGCAGATAAAGTAAATATAAGAAGTTTCCCCCAGTAGGACCCCCACTCGCGACTAAGCATCACCGGCTCCACCTGCATCAACATCCTCTGCTCACGTGTACCGCGTACACGATCATCGCCAAACACAAGCAGATAGGGTAAGCTTATGAAAATAACATACATCATCATAGATATCATATAATCAATTTAACAGATATAAACTCCACAAATATCAAAGTACCATCTCTTAACCAATTCTCTAATGTCTGGCCCCAACCAGACCATTCGTGTTCTACCTCTTCAAGTGATTTCCTCAAGGTAATTTGCTGCCAAACCTATCGGCCACAACCGACAGAGCACGTGCGGGAACCAATGCCACGAATCACACACCGCAACGCCAGGTGGAGCTCCCAATTACAAACATAGTCCGCAATGTCCCAAGACTACCAAACTCGTCAGCCAACAACTGAGGAGGGCAATCTAACTGGACCCAACCGTACTGGCCACAACCAGCACACGCACACCGGCAACACTCGCCAACCCGAGCTCAACTCAAGGGTTCCTCGTGTTCATCCGCCATCCTGAGCTCAACTCGAGGGATGCCATTCCGAGCTCAACTCGAGGAATGTACGTGCTTAACCCCTATCCCGAGCTCAACTCAAGGGATACGTTCCGAGCTCAACTCAAGGAACCCAGCAATCTTACCTTTAAGGCACCACTAAAAGCCTAGTAGAACACCCTACAAAGTCCAATAACTAGGACTTACAGCAGCCAAATCGCCTAGCGGGGGACACGTATCGCTAGGCGCCACAGCTTCCAGACCGCCTGGCGGGGGACACGTACCGCCAGGTGCCAAGCACCTCAAAATAGATTTCAAATTCTGCATCAACCGCCTGGCAGAAACTCCCACACTGCCGGGCGGACGCGACCCCATATCGCTTCTGTTGGTTCTCTATCACCTGGCGGGACCTCCCTCACTGCCAGGCGCCACCTGCATCAGACCCCACTGTTGCCTCGATATCGCCTGACGGCCAAACCCTTACCGCCAGGCGCTATATCAGTTGAGTCACTAGTTACTGTACTATTCTGAATTAAGTCACAGGAATTCATAACTAGACCACCTTAGCAACTCAACCAAGTATAATAGTCAGAGCTTCAGTCTTACCTTCTCATACACATTTTCTACCTTCAGATTCCAGCTAGTATAACACTACTTTGGTACATCACCCCTCGAGTGAATGTCTCCCTAACCAAAACTTCCACTCCCATCCATGTAACATATCATTGTATGTTTTGATAAAATAAACAGATTTATCTTATGTTAACATTCCTCACTTATCAATTCACAATTCGCTCATTACCATTACCCAGTTCATCTCTAGCTTCCTACTCCTAACCACCCAAGGCCTGTCAACAATTTTTGCCACCTCATGTCATTCCTCTAACTGCTAAAATTCTCATTTCCCATCCCTAACCTTCCTAATTTTATTCACTCTTCGACTTGACTCCAAGCTCTTCCCCACTTCCTCGCTGTCCCGCACAAACACCCAGGAACAGCACTGCCTCGAAGGCGCCTGGCGGCAAAGCCCGTGCCGCCAAGCGGCACATAGATTTTTGGGCAATTTCCCAGTTTTACAGCCCCTGCAAAAACAATCCTCATACCATCTGGATGCCCCCTTTTCTTCCTATCTCAACCAATCCTCTCCAAGAACCTAATATGAGTACCATCAACCCGCGCTTAGTCTAATTCCAACACAGTGGTTTTATTAAAATAAACTTTGTCCGGTTTAGTTCTACCAATCCGCCAAACTCCCAAATCCTACAACTCAATTTCACTGTTCCATCGGATTAAACATTTCATTACGCTCAAAATCAATGGAAAACAAGTTAGAACTTCTAGTACCCACTATCCCTTTGTTTATCCCCGATCAACTCAATGCAACAACACCCAAAATCACCAGAAATTGAGCCCAACAGACTCGCATCGCCTGGCAGAAATTCATCACCGCCAGGCAGTTCATCAACGAACCCAGAAAAGTGTAAAACTTCACGCATCGCCTGGCGGTCGGGAGTGTGCCGCTAGGCGGTTCCTCGTCTAGGAACCCCAAATCTCATAAAACTACATGCACCGCCTGGCGGCTATGAATAGCCCGCCAGGCGGTTTCTGGAAATTTTCCAGAAATCACAAAGGTTCAACCAGAAACGAACAATAATCACAATTATACATATATCCATCAATTCGAATACACTTATAAAAATTCTAACGTATGAAAGCTCCCCTAACCTGGATCCTTAGCTTTCAACCTTGATAAATTGAGGAAATCTCCTTTGATCACCAACCCTCCTTGGTTCCTTTCTATTCTGCCTCTCAAACCTCACTCCAACTCACAAAAATTTCAGATTTTCGTGCTCTCACTCTCTGTATATTTTCAGCTTGCCAAAACCCTTCCCTTTAACTCACTTTGGCCTTTTAAAGGTGTCCTAAAAACTAGGTAATAATGCAAAACGAACCTAAGACTTAATGGCGATGTTTATTGCCATTCATGGACCCCTTTATGATCCGTTTCCAGCCTCTCTTCCCCCTCTTGGCTGCCATTTCTTTAGGGTTTACGTTAACCCTTCACCTTCATGCCAAAAACCAAAAATGTCTAAAAAGTGTTCAATTTAAGTTCACCAAGATTTGAACCCCTCACCCTGCCAAAGCTTAGATCAATACCAGCCCACCAAGCCAATTCATATTTCATGCTAACAATTATAATTCAATCAACATATTATTTCACCACATGATCTTGCTATATTAAAATAACAATGAATAAGAATACAAAATGGCATACATAGGACTTGAACCCAAGTCCTCTCACACAAACCAAGTACTCTCAACCACTTGAGCTAGTACTTTACCACGACATTCCACTCATAATTAATGTCATAATTAATTCTCCTACACACATTTATTAATTATTTATTTATTTAATTAATTAAATTTCACGGGTCGTACATTACTCCCACCTTTAAAATTTTTCGTCTTTGAAAAAGAGAACTTACCAGAGAACAGATGAGGATAAGACCGCCTCATGGCATCTTCCATCTTCCATGTCATTTCCTGAGTTGCCTCATCCCATAGCACCTTCACCGTTCTGATCTCCTTCCCTCTGAGCTGCTTTACTTAATAATCAAAGATTCTCACTAGTCCAGCACCAACGATCAAGTCCTCTCGTATCTGTACATCATCCTCCTCCAGAATGTGCGTAGGATCCGCTATGTATTTTCTCAGCTGCGCCACATGGAAAACGTTATGTAAGTTTGCCAAGTGTGGTGGCAAAGCAACCTCATATGCAGCCGGTCCGATTCGCTTCGTGATCTGGTATGGGCCGATGAATCAAGGAGTCAACTTCCTCGATCTAAGAGCTCTCCCAATGCCTGCTGTGGGGGTTACACGGAGAAATACATGATCACCTACCTGAAACTCAAGCGGCCTCCTCCTCTTATCTGCATAGGATTTCTGCCGACTCTGAGTGGCCTTCATGCGATCCTGTATCATCTTCACCTTCTCAGTGGTCTGCTGCAAAAATTCTAGACCAAGCACTATCGACTCTTCGTCCTGCTGCCAGCACAAGGGTGTTCGGCATCTCCTACCGTACAATGCCTCATAAGGTGCCATCCTGATGCTGGAGTGATAACTATTATTATACGTGAATTCCACCAATGGCAGCATATCACTCAAGGTGCCCAGATGATCTAACACAGAAGTCTTCAGCAGATCCTCCAATGACTGTATAGTCCTCTCAGACTGTCCATCGGTCTGAGGGTGGTACGCCGAACTCATTCTCAGCTGAGTACCCAAGGCCTTCTGCAAAGACTGCCAAAACCTCGATGTGAACCTTGGGTCTCTATCAGATACAATACTGGCAGGCACACCATGTAGTCGAACCACCTCCCTGACATACAATTCTGCCAACTTATCTAAGGACATCTTCTGATTTATGGGCAAGAAGTGTGCACACTTCGTTAACCGGTCTACAATTACCCATATGGAGTCGTGTCCTCGCACTGATCTCGGTAAATGGGTGACGAAGTCCATGGAAATACTGTCCCATTTCCATTGAGGAATATCCAGAGGCTCCAACATACCACCCGGCCTCTAATGCTCAATCTTCGCTTTCTGACACACCAAGCAGGAAGCGACATAATCAGCTACATCGGTCTTCATACCTGTCCACCAGAAAGTAGCTTTCAAATCTTTATACATCTTAGTCATACTTGGGTGTATGCTAAGACGGCTCTTATGCCCTTCATCTAAAAGCATCTTCCTCAAAACTCTACTACCGGGAATACACACCCTCTCTCTGAACAGTAGAATATCGTCCCTACCCATTCTGAAGTCCTTCCTCTTCTTAGTCCCCAACTCACTAATGATCTGCTGTAGTTCCTGATCATTACCTTGCTCCACCCGAACCTCATCTAGAAACTCGTTGGTGATCCTCAGCATACTGCACCGTATCTGACCTTCACCCATATCCAACCCCAGGTTCATATCCCTTAACTATTCTAGCAACTCCAGCTCCCTAATCATTATAGCTGCCACATGAACTCTCTTCCGACTCAGAGCATCGGCAACGACATTGGCTTTACCAGGATGGTACAAAAGCTCAAAGTCGTAGTCTTTCAAGTACTCCATCCAGCGCCTCTGCCTCATATTCAGCTCTTTCTGATCAAACAAATATCTCAGACTTTTATGGTCGCTGAATACTTAGAACTGAGCCCCATACAAGTAATGTCGCCAGGTCTTGAGGGCAAAAACCACTGCAGCCAACTCCAAATCATGAGTCGGGTAATTCTTCTCATGCACCTTCAACTGTCTCGATGCATAGGCCACAGGTCGTTTATCCTGCATCAGCACACATCCCAATCATTGATAAGAGGCGTCACAAGGAACCTTAAACATTTTAGTCGTATCAGGAATCGCCAACACTAGTGCAGTAGTCAACCTCCTCTTCATATCCTCGAAGCAAGCCTCACATTCATCAGTCCAGGAGAAAGGCTGATCCTTCCTGGTAAGTGTGTCAATGGGCTTACCATCTTGGAGAAGCCCTCCACAAAACGCCTGTAATACCCAGCTAAGACCAGAAAACTCCGCACCTCAGTGACTGTTTGTGGCCTCTCCCACTTCACCACTGTATCGATTTTGGCCGAATCTACTGCTATTCCTTGGGCTGAAATCACATGACTCAGGAACTGCACCTCTTCCAACCAGAACTCGTATTTCGACAGTTTCCCATACAGCTGATGCTCTCTGAGAATCCCCAAAACCACTCTCAGATGTTCTGTATGTTCTTCTCGGCTCTCGAAATAGATCAAGATGTCATCAATAAACACCACTACAAACTGATCCAAATATGGCCGAAAGATCCGGTTCATATAATCCATGAATATGGCCGGCGCATTAGTCACCCTAAATGGCATCACTACATACTCGTAGTGGCCATAGCGCGATCGAAAAGCTATCTTCTGAACATCCTCCAGCCTGACTAGGATCTGATGGTACCCATATCTCAAGTCAATTTTTGAGAACAGTGTAGCTCCCCTCAACTAGTCTAGCAAATCGTCAATCCTCGGCAGTGGATACTTGTTCTTAATAGTTAACTTATTTAACTACCGGTAATCGACACACAATCTGGAGCTGCCGTCTTTCTTCTTCACTAGCAACACATGCGCACCCCGAGGTGATGCACTCGGACGTATAAACTTTTTCCCAAGCAGATCTTCAATATGATTCTTCAACTCAGATAACTCTGCTGGTGCCATCCGATAAGGTGCCATGGACACTGGACCGGCCTTGGGGATGAGATCTATAGTGAAATCTACATCCCGACTCGGTGGCAATTCTGGATTCTCATCTGGAAAGACGCCTGCGTACTCCTCCACCATAGGAATCCTGCTGATTCTCTCTGCAGTACTCAACTTCTCTACATGAGCCACTATCATGAAACATGTGGCGCCATCCTTTATCTCCTTCACAGCCTGATTAGAAGAGATGAGTTCCAACCCTACTGTCTCAGGGAATACCACCCTGCGTCGTCCGCAATCGATCACCACATGGTTGCTCGACAACTAGTCCATACCCAGAATGACATCCAGACCCTCCATGGGCAAGCAAATCAGATTCACCTTGAATCTGTGACCCGCCACCTCAATAGGGCATCCCACACAAACAGAACTGGTGGACACCTTGCCTGACGCTGGTGTGGCGACTATTAACTCGCACCCTAGCTCCCGTATCACAAGCCCGAGCCTCCTCACATATTCATTAGATATGAATGAATGGGTAGCTCGTGAATCATACAACACTACCACACGGTTACCAAACAACAAACAAGTATCCTGTACCAGGTTACCTGATTGAGTCGCCTCTATGGTCGTCAGCGCAAAGACACGCCCTGGTGCTCGAGGCCTATCTCCCACTGGTTTCCTGACTGATGCACCTCTAGCTGGTTTCTTATTAGGACAATGTCTGGCATAATGTCCTGTCTGATCACACACATAGCACTTGCCAGTGCTACTGCTACCTCCAGCACTGCCAGAGGGTTTTGGACAGTCCCTCCTCAAGTGCTCACCACCATAGTTAAAACACTGCAGTTTCCTGGATGAAGATGATGGTCTGGTGTATGGTTTCTTCTACTGACGGGGGTCGGTCGTGGTCCTCTGTGGTCGAGTCCCACCACTGGGTCTCGTCTCTAGCTGCTCCACCGCCTTGGCCTGCTCCACCGCCTTGGCCTGCTCCACCAAGATCGGAAACTCCCTGATGCGGAGTGGTACTATGAACCGGCGCAGATCATGTTTCAGCCTGCCCTCATACTTCCTGCACCTCCACTCCTCAGTGACTGCAGGTGAATAGAATCATGCCAGATACTCAAACCTATTTGTGTATGCCTGCACAATCAGGTTCCCCTGCTGGAAAGTGAGGAATTCAGTTTCCCTCTCATGTCTCGCTGAGTCTGGAAAATAATTCTCCAGGAATCTGGTCCTGAAGGAAGTCCAGGTGATCTCCTCGTCACGAGTCTACATCAATTGCTGCATGCCGACCCACCAGTACTCTGCATCTGCCACTAAGAGGAAAGTGACAAATGACAGCTTCTGCGCATTAGTGCAGTCTATCACTCTGCAGATCTTCTCGCACTCTTTCAACCATGCGACTGCCTCGTCAGGGGTGGATTTTCCAAAAAAACTTTGAGGGCTTATGCCTCATGAAATCCTCCATCGTCACTGGGCGTACCGGTGCCACCACGACTCTGGGCTGAGCAGCAATAGGATGCATCGCATCCACCATGCGATGAATCGCCTGAGCGATCTCGTCAGCTCCAGCAGTGTTCCTCCTCCTCCTGTTAGCCATGGCCTGAGCACGCCACATTTTTACAGCTGGTTAAATTACACAGCTTAAATTAGAATTCTACATCTAAAATTAAATTAACATGAAAGCACACAATCAATTTGTCACACAATTCGTGACACAATGAGCTCACTCCATTTAGCCCCAAAAATCATTTTGAAAACCATGCTCTGATACCAAATGTAACATCCCGTCAGGATATTACTGGTTTAAATAAATAAAACAATTAAATATATGAAGTCATCGCAATTTTGAATAACCTCGTTTCCCAAAATGCGAGAAAATTTAAACTTTATTAAATGTTCGCATAAAGTTTATAAACATCTATTACATAAACCCAAAACAACAATGTTATAGTTTCACCCATCAGGGTTTACAACAGTTTCCAAAAGCAGATAAAGTAAATATAAGAAGTTTCCCCCAGTAGGACCCCCACTCGCGACTAAGCATCACCGGCTCCACCTGCATCAACATCCTCTGCTCACGTGTACCGCGTACACGATCATCGCCAAACACAAGCAGATAGGGTAAGCTTATGAAAATAACATACATCATCATAGATATCATATAATCAATTTAACAGATATAAACTCCACAAATATCAAAGTACCATCTCTTAACCAATTCTCTAATGTCTGGCCCCAACCAGACCATTCGTGTTCTACCTCTTCTAGTGATTTCCTCAAGGTAATTTGCTGCCAAACCTATCGGCCACAACCGACAGAGCACGTGCGGGAACCAATGCCACGGATCACACACCGCAACGCCAGGTGGAGTTCCCAATTACAAACATAGTCCGCAATGTCCCAAGACTACCAAACTCATTAGCCAACAACTGAGGAGGGCAATCTAACTGGACTCATCCGTACTAGCCACAACCAGCACACTCACACCGGCAACACTCGCCAACCCGAACTCAACTCAAGGGTTCCTCGTGTTCATTCGCCATCCCGAGCTCAACTCGAGGGATGTCATTCCGAGCTCAACTCGAGGAATGTACGTGCTTAACCCCTATCCCGAGTTCATCTCTAGCTTCCTACTCCTAACCACCCAAGGCCTGTCAACAATTTCTGCCACCTCATCTCATTCCTCTAACTGCTAAAATTCTCATTTCCCATCCCTAACCTTCCTAATTTTATTCACTCTTCGACTTGACTCCAAGCTCTTCCTCACTTCCTCGCTGTCCCACACAAACACCCAGGAACAGCACTGCCTCGAAGGCGCCTGGCGGCAAAGCCTGTGCCGCCAGGCGGCACATAGATTTCAGGGCAATTTCCCAGTTTTACAGCCCCTGCAAAAACGATCCTCATACCATCTAGATGCCCCATTTTCTTCCTATCTCAACCAATCCTCTCCAAGAACTTAATACGAGTACCATCAACCCGTGCTTAGTCTAATTCCAACATAGTGGTTTTATTAAAATAAACTTTGTCCAGTTTAGTTCTACCAATCTGCCAAACTCCCAAACCCTACAACTTAATTTCACTGTTCCATCAGATTAAACCTTTCATTACGCTCAAAATCAATAGAAAAAACAAGTTAGAACTTCCAGTAACCACTATCCCTTTGTTTATCCCCGATCAACTCAATGCAACAACACCCAAAATCACCAGAAATCGAGCCCAACAGACTCGCATCGCCTGGCGGAAATTCATCACCGCCAGGCAGTTCATCAGCGAACCCAGAAAAGTGTAAAACTTCACACATCGCCTGGCGGTCGGGAGTGTGCCGCCAGGCGGTTCCTCATCCAGGAACCTCAAATCTCATAAAACTACATGCACCGCCTGGCGGCTATGAATAGCCCGCCAGGTGGTTTCTGGAAATTTTCTAGAAATCACAAAGGTTCAACCAAAAACGAACAATAATCACAATTATACATATATCCATCAATTCGAATACACTTATAAAAATTCTAACGTATGAAAGCTCCCCTAACCTGGATCCTTAGCTTTCAACCTTGATAAATTGAAGAAATCACCTTTGATCACCAACCCTCCTTGGTTCCTTTCTATTCTGCCTCTCAGACCTCACTCCAACTCATAGAAATTTTAGATTTTCGTGCTCTCACTCTCTGTATATTTTCAGCTTGCCAAAACCCTTCCCTTTAACTCACTTTGGCCTTTTAAAGGTGTCCTAAAAACTAGGTAATATTGCAAAACGAACCTAAGACTTAATGGCGATGTTTATTGTCATTCATGGACCCCTTTATGATCCGTTTCCAGCCTCTCTTCCCCCTCTTGGCTTCCAACAACTAAAAACGTTGTGTATAATGAAATAAAGCAACAACAATATGTTTTTTTATTAGCTTCTTAATTGATTTATTTTATGTATCATACACTTGACAATTTTTTAAAGACATCATATTTTCATCATATAGATTATTGGATAACACTCATTGTTCATTGCCATTACCAAAAATATTACATCTACAAAAACCTTGTGCATTGCACGGGTAGAAAAACTAGTAATAGTAACATGTGGCACTGTCACTGCCACATGGCACGACGTCAGCTTGACACATGACAAATTTTAATTTTTTTAAAAAAATTAATAAAAAAATAAAAAAAATTCAAAAAATTTTGGAACTGATACATGACACCCTTTAAAGTTATTACTGCACCACTAACAGAAAAGACTTGATTGCATTGAATTTCCAAAAATAGGGACCAAATTGAGATTAAAAAAAAATAAATAGACCAAATCGATATTTTGCTACGAAAATAGGAATCAAAATATCATTTAACCTACGATTAAATACGGTTAACATAACACTTTTACTGTATTTAATTACACGTAATAGTAAGTACTGAAATAAACAATATTGTTTATTGTTATTATGCTTGGAAGAGAGTTAAAGAAAATATTTGTGTTTACAAATGTGTATTCTTGTTTTCTAACACGTTTGTCGAGTTTTATTTATAGAACTATATTATAGTAGTTAATATTTATTTGAAAATAAACTAATTGTTACAGCGTACTAGTTCTTTTGTGATATTTATGTAATTGTTCCTCACGAAATGTGTAAACCACTTCTACGAGAATTCATTGAAACCATTTTTTGTGTGTGGTTCGAATCCATTTTGTTATCAAGATAATTCACTCGATTTAACATCAACAAAAAGTCTTTTCCTGAATCATAAAACCTGAGGTGACTCGTTTTGATTTTTATGACTACATATTGAATAATCTTTCCTCTACCAATCTTTTCTATTTTTATCAATGCGTTCCAAAACAAGATGATATTGGAATATGTAAATTAACGTGAGATATTTTATGTTAGAATGAATGTAATCGTAATGATAAAAAAAACACACAAAAGATAAAACAAACTATCATAATTGTTATCTTATTGTAAAACTCTCTTTGGATACGTTATTCATAATTTGTTATTAACTTGGTATTGTAAATTCAGCTTAACACTTATGAACCACCACCGTTGTGACCTTGACTTTAAATCAATCCCCCAACCTCTCTTATCAAAAGAAAAGGTTCAAGTTGGTTTTCTCTATCAATTTCATGCACTAAAATTTGAAAATGAAAGGAAGGGGCAAAACGGGTAATTAAATAGGTTCCTTTGTCTTTGTTCCATAAACAAAAGAGAGGTTCACGAGACAACGTACTACAAACTCGTAGTTTCACATGAAATGAAACGCAACAACCCCATTTTGGTCAATTGAACTCGACCAACTTGTCCCCTATTTTAATACGTCCCCCACATGAACTTCATTTTAACCTTTCATCTTTTCAAAACCCAACCCTACCACCATTTCAATCTTCAACCTTCAAGCTCCTACAACTATTATATATATAATCTACATAACCTTACCACAAAACCAAACCACCCCTCCAACCTCATTCACTATAGTTTTCTTTCTCATACAAAAATTAAGAGGAAAAAAAAACCCTAAATCCTTTCAGAAACCCTTTTAATCCCTTTTGATTTCTATCTTCTTCTGCTTCAGATATTAGTCTTAAATTTCTCATCCCAAAATACTTCTATTTCAGGTATTAATCTTAAACTTTGAATGGAATGATATTTCTGATTCAGAGATTAGTCATTAGTTCTAGCTTATAAACCACATAATTATCTTCAACCTTGTCTTTATAATGCCATCAAACCCACCCATGTCTTCTCTTCTACTCCACCTGTTCAACCACACCGACTCCGCCGCCACTGCCGCCGCCGCAGACTGTCATGACACCCTCCCCGTGAAGCCCTTTGCTACGGTGCCTGACGCCGTGGCAGATTACCACACTCACGCGGTGTCGGAAAACCAGTGCTGTTCGGCGGTGGTGCAGGAGATCTCCGCCTCCGTGTCCACCGTGTGGTCCGTCGTGCGGCGCTTCGACAACCCACAGGCCTACAAGCACTTCGTGAAGAGTTGCCACGTCATCGGAGGAGACGGCGACGTCGGGACACTCCGGGAAGTCCACGTCATCTCCGGCCTTCCCGCAGCGCGGAGCACCGAGCGCCTCGAGATCCTCGACGACGAGCGCCACGTCATCAGCTTCAGCGTCGTCGGCGGGGACCACCGCCTCTCCAACTACCGCTCCGTCACCACCCTCCACCCTGCTGCTGCCGGTTCCGGCACGGTGGTTGTGGAGTCTTTCGTGGTGGACGTGCCACCTGGGAACACGCCCGAAGACACGCGCGTGTTCGTCGACACAATAGTAAGGTGCAATCTTCAGTCACTTGCGCAAACCTCGGAGAACTTAACGCCACAAAACAACGACAACATCAACACCGACACCAACGATTACAAGTTCAGTTCCTGAATTTTTCTCTATTTTTTTTTCTTTTACTATTTATGATTTATAGTGTCATTTTATATATATGGTGATTGGGAATGAAGTATGTATGTGTATATTGTGATTATTAGTATAGATTGTTGGTTGTATTAGTTAGTCTCCAATTTTGTTGTATCTTAATAATTTCCTCTGAAAAATAGAACATGGGGTTTTTCTAATGCTGGTACTAGATTCCGTTATATTATATACTATGTTCATAAAATCAAAGAGAAATTCTGAAAGCACTCTATTGATACTCTTTTGTTTTCTTGGCACATGAAATTATTAATGGCATCTATACTATTATCTTTTCCAACTCTATATTGAATGTCTTCTAGCATAGAGTGTTTATAATTATTTTCACAAAACAAAACAAAAAATAAAACCTAGCTTGGACTGAAAAATAAATCACCATTAGAAAACCTTTTGCCAATTGAGATTTTTCAGAAAGAAATATCAACGTGTTGAATAAATTGATTTTTAAGATATTCTGTAATTTATTGGTGCCTGTATGAATCACGAGATAATAACTGGTGAATGAATTAAAACAAAAAGAAAGTTAATGTGGGTGGTAATCCTACTAGGACCTCCTCCTTTTATTAATGAAGCTAGTGGAGATGGTGAAGATACGAAAACCATTGCACTAATTAATGTTTGATAATTTAATTGATGTTAATTGCGAATTGAATCATCTATGCAAAATCATACATAAATATACAAAGTAGTGGTTATATATGTCATGAACTAAAAGTTTCAACATTAAACAAATGAAACCATTTTTAATTGAGTTTCTTTTAGAGATATACATCAATTAATGATAAAACAAAATTTACTACTTTTATAAAATTAAATTAGATTTAAACTCCACTCCATAATCCATAACATATAATAGTCATCCAAAATCTAATCTAACAAAATATTTACTTAATAAATCTATCATCTATTCATCAATATTTAATCTCACTCGATATATTTATATATCTTAGCGTAAGACTGTAAGTGTACAGTTCAAACCTTTGTTATTTTCGTTCTTCTCTTGAATAATAATATCACCAATTAATGGGGAGAAAGTATATTAATTTCTAACGTACGTGTAGTTTTCGTTATTACAAATTGTCTTTAATATATAACAATAAATGCATGAAAATTAGCTAGGACTTTGAATACGTACCAAATCAGGTCAGAAGTACAGTGTTATCTTATCATGTACTGAAATAAGATAATATAATAGTATTTTATTTTTTTAGTTAGCCTTAAGTTATATATATATATATATATATATATATATATATATATATATATATATATATATATATATGATAAAGTAAGAAAATAGAGACAACCTAATAGCAAAAGAAAAAAAATTAATGCAAGAGCATATCGAAGAGTATATACTGTGTCTGCCAACCTGTCCTTAGTTGTAAGATAAACTAGTAATCAATATGTTCATGATGTATATATATATACACAAAACAAAATACGAATCTAGGTTTGGTGTTTTTATTACATTTCTATTAAACTTTTAAAATACAATGATGTTAATATATTAAAAAAATAATATATTTTAACATATTAAAACAAATAAATATTAAAATATTTTAAACAAAATATTAAAAGGAGATAACACTAAAAAATTATCAAAAAATAAAAGAAAAATCATTAAAAAATGAAGCAAGTTGAAGTGTGAATGAGGAATAGTAAACGTCGTCGGTTTGTGCAAGTTGATGAGCAAGTGGGAGAAAAGAAACAGAAGGGAAAGATGTAGGAAAGAGAGAAGAGAAGATTGATTGATGAGTCCGCGTGCATTACCACCCTTTTGGTTTCTCCACTTTTCGTGTAAACATTAAATATTTTCTTTAAGTTCAACATTTTTTTTTTTATTTCTTGATATTCATCTTGGTGTCATAGTTTGGTCAACCTACGATTTTCCACCCTTTACAAAAATAATACCACAGTTTATTAATTATCTAAGCTTCTAATATCAAGTTATTTTTATCGAATACAATAAAACATTTAATTAGTAAAAAAAAAAATCTTAGCATGTTGTTATTAATAACATTAGAGTAAAACTTATAATTAAACGTTGATATTGATATTCATATTATTATTATTACTATTATTATTATTATTATTATTATTATTATTATTATTATTATTATTATTATTACATGTAAGTAAGAAATAACATTATTATTGTTATTATAGTCGATTACTATTTGGTATTTTCTATTAAAAATTAAATAATTTTTAGAAGTGAACCCTAATTGTTTAATTTAAAATGTTTTAATATCAAATGTGATGTTAAATTTTTAAAGACCAAAATTGTACATTAATTGGAAATTTGAAATAAAAAGTGAATTAAATCTATGATATTTTACAATTATGTTTATTTTTTTATTCTTGATGGTTGTTTTTTGGAATACAATACGCTGGTGGCAAAAGTTTTCTTTGGGTTTGGCTAGGTTTTCTAGTATTTGATATAAGCGAATATTTGAAACTTCAATTTGAAGTTACGAGTTAAATCAATATGTTGGGAAAAATGTATCATAAATTAAGAACATTATCGTCTTTACCTCCAAGAATCACCCTATTAATAAAGAAATAAAATTAATACAGAGAATACAAGAATATAACGTGGAAACCTCAAATACGAAGAAAAATCACAACCAAAAGAATAATCACTATGTACAAATTTATACAACATATAGAAAATACTCTCAACCCTTTGACCCCAAGTACACCTACACTCTCCAGAGCAAGAATTTTAACTACACATCACAAGACCCTCTTACAAGAGTATAAAAAAAGTCAAACACTATTTCAAATTATTTAAAAAATATTATACTTTTTTTTTGAAAATTCTTCAATAAAATTTGATAATCTCTTAATAGTATATGCTGATACATGTTTGTCTATCTTTCCATATTATCGTAGATTGTATGATAAAAGTGTCTTTTTTATATATATATATATATATATATATATATATATATATATATATATATATATACATATATATATATATATATATATACATATATATATAT
>Ga0209589_1005128_pt1 | contig 22353 bp, 11 predicted proteins | sample CowpeawhiteBW_FD_187525 | JGI IMG/M metagenome (GOLD analysis project Ga0209589, IMG submission 187525) | Root nodule microbial communities of legume samples collected from California USA - Cow pea white BW (SPAdes) (version 2) | ecosystem: Host-associated > Plants > Roots > Nodule | place: USA...
TATATATATATTCTGCACTATAAAAAAGTTATCATTTCAAGTACTTTATATGACAAATAAAATTTGATGCTGAAATTATAATATAACTTCTGTATACAAATAAAAAATATATTTTACATGGTTTTCATAAAATATAAAAAATAAAGTAAATATATAGTTTAAAAGCAAAATAAATTTAAAAATAAAAAATAAAAAATATATTTGTTAAATAATGTAATGCTTAGTGAAGTTACAGTAAGTTATTTGTTTCCCTCAGCTCTATTTTTATATTTTAATATATAATACATATGTCCCACACCGACACACATGAATCTCATAAATAATCTTAAAATTGATAAAGAACACCACGCCTTGAAAAATAAATAAAAAATTGAATGTTGACCCATGTTATTACATACAGGGATGATGTGAAAAATCAAATTTTTTGTATTACTTTTTATTTCCAGAAAAAACAATTTTAAATTTTAAATTTTTCTGCTTATCTATCTGGTAGTTTTACTGTTAAATTTGAGTTGAGAGTTAAAAAGAGAGTTGTTAGAAGGAGAATCTAAATTTAATTCAAATTGAATTAATCTCTGATGAATTAAAATTTTCAATTGAGTTTTTCTGTGCATGGAGCATGCAAGTTGAGTGTAGATGTGTGAGAATACACTATACAAAAATATATACTTCTAAATTAGGTATGTAAAGTTTCATTTTTACCATGTTTTAACAGAATTTAAGTAACAATAAAGCATATATAATAAATTAGAAATGTATTATGTTTAGAAAAGATAAAGAAATAAAATGAATGAGTATAAGAGATAATATAAAGAAGATGGTTGGAGTTGATTGATGGTTTTTATGTGATGAGCATGTGAAGGGAAAATGGTGATATTCGTGTTGTCCAATATTTAATGTTATCTGATAGAAAGAATATATTACGTGTGTGTATGTAGAGACTTGTAGCAAAGAACAAAGAGTGATGAGACTCAGAATTTTTTACTAAACACACGTCATTCACCCAAACACTAAACGCCAAAACATTCAGCCCAAGAATGAGGCATCATGTGTGTACTGTCCATTATTCTTATCAAAAGTGCTGTTTCACCTACAACATCATGCTCTATTATATCTTCTTTTTAATATATATATATATATATATATATATATATATATATATATATATAGATTATATTTATTATGTCTAGGCGTTGATTTTATGTGTAAACTGGTGGCATATAATCCAAATCCACATATGTTTCATAAAAAGTGTAAAATTTTTATAATTTTTTTGAGAAAGCACATAATTCATAATCCAATTAAATAGATATTTGTTCGTATTAATCATCAAAGAAGAAAAAACAAAAAAAATTACACAGAGTATTTGTGTAGACCGAATTAAGAATAAAATATAATTTTATTTTGTCAAAATAAAGAATCATAGCAAATTTAGAAATGTTACAATTCCAAAAATTAATACAATCTCTCTTATTCAGTATTCAAGAAGTATTTTCAATAACAATACCGTATACATTCTTAATATCATGCTAAATTGACGACAATTTAAATAATACGTATTTGTGATGTATAGACTTAAAAAATTGAACACGTACAAGTTAAGTTCAAGTCATTGTGACGATTCTAAAATAAACATAACAGATAAACTTTATTTTTCATCTAAATAACAGTCCACAAACTATCATTAATCTTAGAACCGCACAAAATAGACTATTTAATGGTAAACAATTCAAGTTTATGTATATCTCGAATTCAAACCAAATTTTGAGTATTCATTATTCTACCTCAGAAACAAACTTAAAAGGTCTTTTATAAAACTCAAAATCATAAGACCACAAGTCACCAATTATCGAATTTGTTAATTGAATTCTTCCTATATTATACAAAAGATCTCTCTTTAAAATAACAAACTTACAAATCTTATTAATCAAAATGAAAAAAATTGCGTTTTAGAAGTCTTCACGTAAATAGACACATCAAATTACAAGATATTCAATCTTATATATAAAAAAACTAGAAATAATTTAATAAATTTTATTTTTAATATTTAAAATAAAACTCGTGTGGTGAATTAAACTCTCACTTTATATACTTAATCCTAAGATTATATTAATTTTTTATATAACTCGTAAGTCCTCACTTTAATTCAACATGAAACTTAATTATCTTAAAAATTATTTAAAATTAAGTAAGAACATTATTGTGAAATAGTATTGCTAGATGCGATGATAGCAACACAGAACCTAAAGAAACAACTTTTTTTACAAAATACTAATCTTATTAATTCAGCCTTAATACTAAAAAGCCAAAGAAATTTAAACAAATAGAACTAATATTTTATTATGAAGGCAAGAAACTGAAAAACTGATTACAATAATTTAAAAAGATTGACTCACTATGATATGATATAAATATATATATATATATATATATATATATATATATATATATATATATATATATATATATATATATATATATGGCCACATACATAGTCCAAAGACAAGATTGAAAAACATGTAGTGTATAATATAAAGATAATTAGAGAATAAAGAAAAGTACCTATATATGTTCTGTAGCTTAATAGGTTAGTGTCTAATTTGCAAAACAACAAAGAAACAGTGGAATACAATACAAAAGAACAATATCTAAATGTTGATGATGTTTTCTAATGTGATGAGATCCAAGTGTAGATGCACATGATGATTTCACAATTCAGCAACTACACAAAACAATGAACCACAAAAAAATAAATTAAAATAGCAAAAGAAAGCCACACCAGAAATATTCTTTTAGCCAACACAGTGGATTTCATATCTGGCCAACTTCAGCATTTAATTCCCCACAAATATTCCCTTTCATTTCATCATGTGATCACATATGTCACATGACTTTAACCTATATACCACACCATCTTTTCTTAGCCCTTCGATTGTTTGACCAATCAAATCTTCATCCCATCCAATGCCTGTAATTGAACTTCGGGAATAACAGCAAATGTTCCATGAAAATGTGTACCTTTTTGGGTTCCTTAGGCTTTACGTTCACTATAAATACCCTTTAATTTTCAAGATTGGATCGAAGCAAGACACGATTTTGAGAGAAGTTTTAGACACCCAATAGGAATCTGATTCTATTTGTTCTTCTGGGATTTTTCCATTTTGTCTTGCACACTAATTTTGTTACTACAATGGCTGAAATTGTTGTGGTTTTTGACTTTGACAAAACCATTGTCGACTGTGACAGTGATAACTGGGTTGTTGATGAGTTGGGTTTCAGTGTTCTGTTCAATCGTCTCCTTCCTACCATGCCTTGGAACACTCTCATGGTAAGCTTTTCATTTCATTTTTATTAAAAATGGATTCAATTATTCGATAGTTTCGTATTCTATTTATTCTTTTTTCTTTTCAAGAAAAAACATCCTCAGACACATTGTCACACTCTTGTAGACACATTTTTCTCTTATTAGTAGAGATGTTTTAAACCTATAAAATTACACACACCTCGTTTTGGCTTTAACAGGATAAGATGATGATGGAGCTTCATTCCAATGGAAAAACCATTGATGACATTGTGCAAGTTCTTCAGAGGATTCCTATACACCCCAGAATAATCCCTGCCATTAAAGCAGCTCATGCTCTAGGGTGTGTTATGTATCACTTTTCTTAAATTTTTTTCTTTGGTTTTCCTATAATGTAGTAATAATATTATGGTGTTTACTTTTGAAAGTAATTTGTATTGTGTGGTAACATACGTGATTTTCAGGTGTGATTTGAGGATTGTGAGTGATGCAAACACGTTCTTCATCGAGACAATTTTAGAACACTTAAAAATAAGGGAATGCTTCTCAGATATAAGCTCTAATCCAAGTTATATTAACGAAGATGGAAGACTGCAAATTTTGCCTTACCATGACTTCAACAAGCTTCCCCATGGATGCACTTTGTGCCCTCCCAACATGTGTAAGGTCTATATTCTTCAAACCCTTTGCTTATAATAATGATAACAGTACATAAAAAACTAGGGTTAAATATGTTTTTTGGAAACTAGGGTTAAATATGTTTTTAGTCTCTCAAATTTTAGTAAATTTTGAAATTAGCTCATCTTTGAAACTTTGTACCAATTTAGAAATGCGTGGATTTAGTCCTTCTTACCAAATTTTGTTAAGTTTATTTGACATTTTAAACACATTTTATGATAATATTTGAGTTAACATTAAAGCGAAAATGTGTCAAATGGTGTAAACAATTCAAATACTATCATAAGATGCACTTGAAACGTCAAACAAACTTAACAAAATTTGGTTAAAAAGACAAAATTCATGTATTTTTAAAGATGAATGACTAAATTGGTCAAAAGTTTTTAAGAGAGACTAATTTCAAATCTCACTAAAACTTAAGGGACCAAAAATATATTTAATCCAAAAAACTATCACTTAATAGATTGTAGTTATCGAGAGATGACGGTTCTATATAAATATACATGAGATATTGGTCTTACACATGTAACACATTTGACATCACTTTTAACCTAAAACCTTAAGATAATGAGATTATGTATCTTTCATCTTATATAGTGTTTAATTTTGTCTTCTCTGTTAAATGTAAAATTTTGACTTACATTTGGACTATTCGATAATTATAAAATTTTCTCTCTTGCAGGGCAAAATCATAGAGAAAATCCAAGAATCATTAGGAGAAAAGAAGAGATTGATCTATCTTGGGGATGGTAGTGGAGACTATTGCCCAAGCTTGAGGCTGAAAGAACAAGATTTTGTGATGCCAAGAAAGAATTTTCCTGTGTGGGAATTGATATGCAAAGACCCTTTACTCATTAAAGCTGAAATTCATGAATGGAGCAATGGAGAAGAGCTTGAGCGAATTTCTTTGAGGCTAATCAACAAAATTTGTTCTGGAGAGAGTGCTGAGTTCATTTCGTCCAATTGCAAACTGCATTTTATGTGCGTGCTTGGTTCCGATTAAAATTCACGTTATTGATAATTTTTTGTGTCAATTTCGTTGTTCGTCTTCATTTGACGTGCATCAAACACAGTTATCTGTGTTTTTGCTCAACTTCTGTCAGTTAACAAATAATAACAGTTTAATGTCTGTGGAAATCTGACATATTTAAACTCCATTAGAAATATTTAAGATATTATATTAGATTAATAATACAATAGTACGGTTTAAAAATAAAATAATGATTTTGAATAAAACAGTAATATTTTAAAATTAATTAAAAACTAAATTGTAAATATTTCAAAATGTATTTTTATCAATAAAATTAAATTTGATATAAACTTATATTTAGACATGTACATTTTCTCAACATTTAACAAATAATTTTATCAAGCATTTATGGTTGAATAAATTACGTGCACAATTTTCACATACCAACTATAGTTTTTTAACTAACTTCGAAATATGTTTTACAAAACACAAGCTTTAGAATTAAAATAAGTTTACGAAGACATTTCGTAGAAAAAAAAAAGTTTATCACGAATGTGAAAATAAGAAAATATACAGCTTAATTGAGTTTCACCTTATTTGATTTTATGAATATTTTGAGAGTATATTAGTGCATAATTAATTATTTCGACCCGCATTGAAGATAAAAACTAAATAATAATCCACTTAATTATGTCAAATTGAATATGGGGTGAAGTGTACTATAGTGAATTGTGACTATAATTTTTCCTTTGCAGGGTCTAATATCCCCTGAAGAAAAAGCAAGAAATTCATATCTATTTTGGAGATAGGAGTGGAATTACTGTTAAAGTTTTTGAGGCTGAAAAAGAAAGACTTTGTGAGCCCAAAAAAGAAATTGACATGTAAACGGCCCTTAACAATTACTTCCTGCACCGTACCGTGTCTGCACCCATATTTTTTAAATTTATTTTCTGAAACACAATAAATAATTCCGAATTTTTTCTTCCAGAAAGCAAACATATATTCTTCTTCTATGTAAAATATTTTTCGGAAGCGATAGGGTGAGAGAAGGGTGAGAGAAGAAATTTGATGGGTGGAGGAAGTAATTGATAAGGCCTGGGCTTGTTAAAGCCCAAAGAAGAATCTTAATAAGACTAATTAGACGGTGTTTAAATGCTTTAAGCTTCTTTTGAAGTTCTAAGATTGGATTCAAGTTCGCGTTAGGAATCCAAGTGTGAGTCTATGTTTAAATTGGTTAAAAATAAGAGAGTAGAGCATTATATAAGAATAAAGATCCATAAACTCCATTATCTTAAGGTTTTGGGTTGAAAGTGGTGTGAATACCTTATGTGGTTAAACTTAAGTCTCATTAATGTTTATTCTCTCCAGTGAAATGTGTTTCCTTAAGAAGGACTCCATTGTCTTAAGGTTTTGGGTTGAAAGTAATATCAATACCTTATGTGGTTAAACTTAAGTCTCATTAATGTTTATTCTCCCCAGTGAAATGTGTTTCTTTAAGAAGGACGGCAATACAAAAGGAATCTAAGTGTGAGTCTAAATCCCACATTGACTAAAAATAAGAAATACTTGCACATTTTTTCTGATATTAATGTTTGTGTTGAGGATTTTACATCAAATAATAAATAAAAAAATGTACAAAATAATAACAATTTTAATCCAATGTAAATTCGTAAGATTCCTCGGAATAAGAAAGATTCCATCTATCATGCATGCTTACGTGCGAGCTAGCATTTTCTTTGCCTATAAAAAACACTAAATTTGTTAGTCTACACAACACATTCACAGAAAGTATTAACCTACAAAAAGATAAGCTTTTGCACATTTAATGGCTGGGATTGTGGTGGTTTTCGACTTCGACTCAACAATCATCGAGTGTGATAGTGATAATTGGGTTCTTGATGAGTTTGGTCTAACTGAAAAGTTCTATGAGCTTCTTCCTAACACGCTTTGGAACCCTCTCATGGTTTTCTCTAACTTTCTCCCTTTTCTTGCTTAATTCTGTCGTAATTTCTTTCCTGATAGCAAAATAAATAACTTTTGTTTAATTGTCCTAAAATTTCACAGGATAAAATGATGTATGAACTTCATTCACAAGGAAAAACCATTGAAGACATTGTACAAGTTTTAAACAGGACTCCAATTCATCCCCGCATTGTCCTAGCCATAGAAGCAGCACATTCCTTTGGGTACATATACATAATATAACATGCTTTTGAATATTAATTTCAACAAAAAACTCAACATAGTAAAACATCATGGTCATGAAATTTCTCTATCATAAAATGGTTAACCTAACCAACATGTGGATTTTCTTTTCCTCGATAAATAATGATGCTAACACCTAAGATGGCATTACTGTTATGTTCAGGTGTGAGTTGAAGATTGTGAGCGATGCAAATACTTTCTTTATTGAAACAATTCTGAAGCATCATGGGGTTTGGAATTGCTTCTCTGAGATCACTGCAAACCCTAGCTATGTTAATGAAGAAGGGAGACTCATAATTTGCCCCTACCATGATTATGTCAAATCTTCTCATGGATGTAATCTCTGTCCACCAAACATGTGCAAGGCAAACTCCAACTCTTTCTTTATTTATGAGACTCATTATTATTCTAAGTGACATCGATTGTCCCGTGACAGAAGTTAAGCGGACGGATCACAATCAAATAAATCGTAGTAATAAAAAATTATTTATAAAATAACACATAAAATTATAAAAGAAAGTTCTCAAAATTTAATAATAAAAAAAATATTATACTAATACTATTAAACACACGTCAGGTTACATCTTTCTGGTGTATGTCATAATGCCAAAATCCAAGGGATCCCAACAACATAAAGCCAAAACTATGCCATGTAATAAGACACTATCTAGAGCAGTGTCTTTAAAAACAATCTTTGACCAAAAACTACTGACTAAACTTTTCTAATATTACTTGCACAGGTTCAACTTTTCGAACCATTATTGATTAACACTTTCCCAAATGTTACACAGGGATTGGTGATGGAAAGGATCCAAAAATCTGTCGATGCTGCATCAGAGAAGAAGTACATTTATGTTGGAGATGGAAATGGAGACTTCTGCCCTAGTTTGAAGCTGAAAGATAAGGACTTTTTGATGCCCAGAAGGAATTTTCCATTGTTTGATTTAGTGTCCAAAAACTCTAATCACATAAAACCAGAGGTGCATGCATGGAGAAATGGGGAAGAACTTTATGATGTTATGCTTCATATTATGAACAAAGCAATTGGTGAAGGAAAGAACAGTGTTAGTAGTTGTACTTCAACAAGATCAATTGATTGCAAGTTAGGGTCAATTTCAATTGATGTTCATAATAACCCTTTACCTTCAGCACTTCCAGTTCCTCCATAACTAGCAATTAGGATCGATCAATCTCAAAATTATTATATTTCTTGTGTCGTGTCTTCTGTGTTTCTACTTTATTTTGCTGTCAGTTCTCTGCTTTTGCAGAAAGTGTATGAGGCTTCAGCCTCCTCCTATTATTATTGATAAAAAGATCATGAATAAAGTATACTTTATTAACTAACCATTGTGTAAGCACTGATTAAATGATTGTGTTTAGTGTTGTAGAAAAAAATTTGTTTTGTAAATTTATTTAACAAATTTGTTATCATGATCAATCTTTCCTATACATATATAGTATTGGATTTACAAAAATTTAATTAATAAATATCGTTCTGAATTTCTTAATCTGTATCGGAAGACAAATAAATGATATTTAGATATCATCTTTCTGTTTGTTTTCATTCTTAGTAATTAATATCAAAATTACACTTTGGAAAAAAGAACAAGAGTAACAACGTATTATATATCACTTTTATGACAAATTGTCCACTTTATCTTTCTATTTATTTGTTTAATTTAATATGGTCTATTCTTCAATTAAAAATTCAATTTGATTCTGTTATTTTTATAATCCCACTGTTATTATTACTCTTTTCACTAATTGATATGACCGCACTATTTAATTCGAATATGTATCGGTTTTATACTTCGGAAATATTAATGTGCTACGACCAATTAAATGAAAATGACAATATTAACATAATCTTTAAAGTTAAATAAGTTCTTATTATTGAAGGAGAGAAATATTAATTAATATTTTTTTATTTAAATTAATTTTTAAAAAATATTTTAATTTTAGATATATATTTTAATTTTAGAAATTAGTTATTATTTTAGATTAAGAGTAAAATATTTTAAATATTTTATATTTGATATTTTGTTATATTTTGTTCCATAGGATATATCAATAAAATAAAAAATATGAGATAAAGGTTGGGAGTAAAAGACTCTTTTATTTCAAATATAATTTTTTCGTTCATAATGTTTGAATATAAAATTTTATTTACGTTACAACTTATATAAAGGTGAGAAATAGTGAAAGCAATTTTTTTGTTTTAAACATCTGAAGAATAAAGTTCAAATTAAAAATATTTAGTTTTATAAAGTAGATGATAAATAATAAAACAAATCTTTTTTTAAGCTTATATATCATTGTCCCACTAAACTACCAAAACTATTTTCCACTTTTTCTTTCTCAACCAAACATACCATAAAAGAAAAAGAATGTCCATATTTCTTAGACCAATGATATTAGTTTTTTTTTTCTTCAATATTTCAATAGTTTAACTTAGAGAAATAAATGAGAATAGTGAAATACACCACCATTGGATCTTGAATGCTCACCAAACATATATAGAATCCATACTTTTTCAAAATTTCTGTTGATTGAGACAAGTAAACAAGATTTTCTATGAGCAGTGAAGTCAAGGAAGACTGTGGTCAAATTTCAATTAAAATATTCAATATCTTATTTTCCTTCACCATCACCATGCCTTTCCATCATCATTCATTTGTCATCTTCTATGCTTTCCAAGAAAAAAATAATGAATTTGGTAGAGTTGTTTAAAGTAGATCTACAATTGAATCAAGAAAAGCTATATATATGTGTTTCAAATATGTGTATAACATAATTTTCTTACTGTGCCATGCACTAAAACTCCTTTTTCTTTTCAATGCTGCCATTGTTGGATCTCACCACACACCACCTACATAACAAATCACTAATCAACAAAAGTGCAACCTGATAGATTTATAAAGGAGTTTCACTGCGAAAATACAATATTAATGAGATCTGAGTCCAATCATATAAGATATTGACACCACTCTCAACCCAAAACATGTTTGTGGATCTTTATTCTGATATAATGTTCTACTTTCTCATTTTTAACCAATGTGAGACTTAGACTTACACTTTAATATCTAACATAACTTATGTTCCTTGTATTTTTTTTTCAAATTCTTAATTTTCTCTCTCTTAATTTTCTATACTTTTCCTTATTATTAAAAAAAAAAAAACAAATCATGCATCTCGGTAGTTGTTTTATACATTAATTTTCTTAATAAAAAAATGTGTATTGTTGATATCTTCCATCTGTTTTAAAATGCTTCCAAAAAGAGGATACATGTTTCTCCTTTTATGGTCCAAATCTTTGAAATGTACCTTGTTTATGAGTGAGTTCGTCTAAGAGGTTTGTGATATTATATTTGTTTCTAAAGCTTATTCTAAAATGTATTTTATGTGTTCCAAAAACTTGTTTCAGAAATCTTGTTCTAAAAATCTCCCTTTAGAAATCCTATTATACAAATCATGTACCAGAAGATTTTCAGAAGAAGTAATCCCAAAGTCACCTCTACAAAGGGTAAAATGAACATTTTAGAAATTACAAAGGTATAGTTAGAAATCATGAGGGTGCATGAAGGACAGTTTTAGAGGCCTAACAAAGCCCAAAAGGGTATAGAAGTTTCAAGTGGAGTTGGGTTGGTCTCATTTAATTGCATTAAAATTGGGCCTCTGATTGATGTACCGAACTTGAAGCCCAGTAGTTTTGTAATTTCAGAAATCTCATGGAGGCGATGCTACGTATTATGTTTTTAAATAGCGGGAGAAGTGCATTTAGATATTAGAATGCACTTTAGTTCTTTGCTCAATGGCCAGTTTAAGATGGATCCTTAAAAGAAGCATTTAAAAACACGCTTTTCACTCTCCTTTTTTTTTTCTCTGAGCCTGTCCTTTAATGCTTTAACCAAAATCGAGAAAGTAAGAAAACAGATTTATGTTAAGGCTGAATCAAGTAATTTACTACTAAAACTCCAAAAACATGAATAGCTTTTATTGGAGAGTCAAAACAATCATATGACACGAATCACTGCAACCAAAATTTGGTGGAAAAGAAAGGGGAACAATCTACCTGTTTAAAGGGACATTAATCGATGTATTCCGTTGCATAGGTTTCGATATAAAACATGAAGTTGAGTATTCTGTAAGTATAAAGATTCACAAATTTATTCTTTTAAGCTTTTAGATTAGAATCTCTGTTTTAATTTCTTATTTAGGTAGACTCGGGTTTCACCAGTATTATTTCTTTCTTTGTTGTTGGAAGTCTTATATCGACTAGAGAAAAAGACAATTTTATAATATATAAATGAGGTGCAAACCTCACCTTATAAGTCGATTTTGTGAGTTGAGTTGGACTTAAAGCCCATCTCTAACATGGTGTTAGAGTCTATCTTAACAAACTTTCCTGAACATTATGTTCCATCGCTATCGGAACATCCACTTATTTGTATCCCACGTGTTGAAATTAGGTTTAAAGTCCATTTCTAACATTCGTGGTTAATTCTTCCCTGGACAAAGACCCATAAGTTCAGAACAATATTTTTGTCCTAGTACCATAGTGCAAAGCAAATTCATGCAGTACAACACATAATAATAGGGGAATGAGGTGGAAAACATGAAGTTGATATGATGAAAACCAGAGAGAAGGACAGGGAAAAAAGTTGAAGCCAAAAAATAGAAACCGAGGAAATGGAATCAGAATATTTTGTTAATAATCATAAACAGACAAGTTGGGTTGTCTATACTCGTTTTGCAGTGTGGTAAAAGGCAGCCAAAATGTTGAATGTTGATGTTCATGGCCACAATTATGACATGGTTGTTCTGAGTTCCAATTTTACGTGGAATCATTAACTACAGAACGGTGACAGACACAAAGCAATATATGCAATGGTGGTAGCAATAAAGAGCCTCCAGTGGGGGCTAACCTAGCCTTCTCATCTTTTCATAGAACAAGAAAAAACATGGGGATGTACCTTATGCACCTTGCATGCTATCAATTCCATGTGGGCACAAATTCCAACTGGCCCACCCATCATGCCTTGCATTATTCACCCTGTCAACTACTTTACCACAAACTGTTAAGTCCTTTAACCGCTTAGCTTAATTTACTATATATAAGTGTGTGCAAATCTTATCTTATAAGTCGGTTAAGTTAAGTTTAAAGTCTACTTTTCGATCCAAAATAATTCCTGAAGTGTCTATTACAGTTGTAGGGTCAATGTATTTGCATGTGAGTGTTTAGGCAGTTCTGCTTCACTGTTCTGTGCCCCTACCTTTTCCTTCCTCTGACCTCTTCAAAGCATTGACTAATTCAGAAAAAAGCATAATACTATAATATGCACCAGTGTGGAATGTTTTAACCAAATAGTAATCACTTATTAGGCATCAAATGAACCATGAATCATTTTGTAAACTTGTCAATTTAACTGAAAATTCATTCTCCACCGATAAAAACTGTAATAAACTTGTTAGAAGTGGACTTTAAACCTAACTCAACCTCACAGCATCGGTTTGTAAGTTAAGGTTTTCACCTCATTTATATAAATTTTGAACAGAACTAAAAATTAGTTCATTTGAAGGAAACCGAACTATGAATACATTTCCTATTCACTTCAAAATTTCTAAGAGGAGTTTTATGATTGCTCTTTATGAAGAATCAAAGTGGTAATTACTTCCTGATTAGACTGAAAAACTACTTTATGAAACAGGTGATGGAGTGATGCAGATATAGAATGCAAACTATGAAAATGAGTTTACACAGATGGAGCCATTCGTGCAGTGGTGTCTCCCCAGCACACAAGTGCCAGAATCTAGCATGAGATAAGAAAAAGAAAAGATGCATAGTACATGTAGGGCACATTACAGAGGACATGAAAATGATCTTAATTATGAAGATTTGGTTATTCCACTGCCCTACCAGTTCACCTAACATGTTCCCTCATCCCTCATAAAAGCTCCTAATTTGTCATGTAATCAGTGTTCTTACTTGTGTGCTAAAAACTATGCTCGTAATCAAGCCACAATAAGTGTTCAATCAATCATTATAAAAAGTGTCTACAGTGGAAATTTTGCAGTTTGAACTTCGTTTCTGCATACTTCCCTAAACTAACCACTCAATGGTGAAGGCCCACATTTGCATCAAATTGAAATTAATAGAAATAATTAGAGAGGAGGGGAGAAGATTCATCTTAATTGAACAATCCATGTTCATATCATTACCTTTTCTTATTTGTCTATCATTCATAGCTATGTTAAATGACAGACCAATAAAATAAGGTATAAATATTGTTGAATAAATATATATGTATATATATATATAATTTATTTTGTATTTATTTTTTTACTCAATTAAATCTTAATATATTTTAAATAAAATTTAGTCCATTAACATAGTTTAAAAGGTCTTTGTATAAAAATTTGGGTTATTTTTTGTCTTAAAACCCTTCCAGTGGTACTATTCAGATTTTGACATTTGCTACCTTCTAACAATTTGAAATGTGATCTTTTTCAAATTCTAATTTAAAAAAGAAAATAATAATCTGAATCTATTTAAAAGATATTAGAACTTAATTGAATCATAAAAAAAATATATTAAAACATCTTAAAAATATATTTATAATGTTTGTAAACAAATGTTAATCTTTATACACTGTTTTAATACGACAAATTTTGTTTGATATTTAAAAAATCAAATACAGTTTTGATTTTCCTATTTTGTTGAATCTATAGATTTGGTTGATGAGAAACATTTGGTCCCATTTTAAGAAAAATGTAATTTTTTCCATTCTTTTTTTGAATTGGTTATTTATGAGAAAGAGATTGAAACAGAAAACGATTGTGTTTGGTTTGAAGGTGAGAAATTAAAAGTAGGAACAGAATAGCTGCGAAAACATAAATGCAAGAACAGTAAAAGAAGATGGAGTTCCCAGGTTGTGCCCATCCATCAATTACATGTCTGCACAAAACAGAAAACAGAAAACAGTGAGTGGTAAGCAATGCAATGCCAAACAACACTAAGCATTCAATGACCCTTTCAACCTTCTAAATCCCCACTTGCCTCACACATTTTAAAAAATTTGTATTCTTTGCTTGATTTTTTGGTACTGCTATGATTCATAATAAATTAATTATCATTAATTTTGGCATTTAAAAATATATTAAAAAATTTAATGCTCGGCAGAAAATAATATAAAAAAAATCAATTAATAATTTGGACTTCATTTTAAACCATTCACCATTTATGGATCTTACCATTCACGACAATGATATTTTGATTCACTTTTTTTAATTTAATTTTAGCCCATCATTTTTATCACCTTTTAATTATTTATTTTAATTTTTTTAAGTAATGTGATGATATAAAAAAAAATAGAAGTGATGAGTTAAAAACGAATGGGTTAAATATATTTTTGGTCTCTCAAGTTTCAGTGAATTTTGGAATTAGTCCCTCTTCAAAATACCAATTTAGTCCTTCATCTTTATAAATGTGTGAATTTAATCCTTCTTATCAAATTTTGTTAAGTTTATTTGACATTTTAATTGCATTTTATGATAATACTTAAGTTAACATTAAAGCGAAAATGTGTCAAACGGTGTAAACAATTCAAATACTAGCATGAAATGCGTTTGAAACGTCAGATAAACTTAACAAAATTTGGTAAGAATGACTAAATTGATACAAGATGAAGGACTAAATTGGTATCAAGTTTCGAAGAGAGACTAATTCCAAAATTCACTGAGACTTGAGGAACCAAAAACATATTTAACCCAAAACGAATAAAACAAAATGAGTTAAAATATCATTATCCTTTTATTTAACATTTATCATGACTTTCATCCGGATATTAATTTCATTCATGTTATTCTAACCACTACTTTTCTCTCCCAAAACATTCATTCTGTGTCAATTGTTATTATAAAGGATAAGCATTTTATATGGTCTAATTTAATTATAATTTTAAGGTGTATATAACAATATTTTTTTTTTTAGATGGGATCAAAGTTAAGGACAAAATAATTTAACTAAAGAAATAAATAATTTTAAACTTTTAACTATAAAAAATATAATAACTAAGGGATGGTTGTTTAGTACTTGAGTCAATCAAATCATGTATCAAACTGATAATTAAATGATAGATAAAAGAAATTAAAATTTGATTATATATGGCATTGATAATAAAGATCAATCTAGGATAACTTATTAGTTATGAATTTGCATCTTAATGTGAGATGTAAAATTATAGGATGTCTCTGTTTTTATCTATTGTATTTATGAATATTTTAGGCAATAATTTAGATCGTGTTTTAGTATTTTCAATAATATTACATCGTTTGAGTCGATTTTAATATATTTTTTCTTTAACTTTATATGAAACATATGTCTTTTAAGGGTTAAAATCATAACAAAAATTTCATTTTCTAAATTATCTCATATAAAATATTGATTTTAACAATGTTAACGAATTTGAGGTGAAAATAAGTTGATGTATTTTTATGACAACTTGTACGATAAACCATAAAAAAATATATAAAGAAGTTTTTAAAATTTATCTATAATATTATTTTATATAATTAGACAATTATACAAAAGTTAGGTGGATCAAATTGAACTTATACCATCTTAAGATTTATGTAAAGTATAATAAAAAAATTACATTAATCAGTTTGATTTTTAGTTTTTTAGTCTACATCTTATAAAAGTTTCCAACAAAGAAATCATTTTAAGTATACTGCGTGAAAATACTAACTTTTATATCTAGTACGGTGTTTCATTACCTAAAAAAACTCATATTTCTTGTCAATGTTGTTTTGAAAATCTTTTTATAGAAAATACTTGCAAATTTTGTTGTAAAATTTTTTTTGAAAGAAATTGTTACCAATTTTCTTGCGAAATATTTTGTATAAAATACTTTTTGCAACAAATTTTGTAGGAAATACTTTCAAATTTTATAATTTTGTAAGAAATGATTACATGCGAAGGAATTACCTGTCAATTAAAATTATTAAAAAAAATGACAGAAATTTTTTTTCTTGCAAATTCTTTTAACAAATTTGCAAGAAAAATCTCATATAATATAAGAATTTTTAGTAGTGTTTGTTTTTTAGAGGAGATATGTAGTGTTCGAGTAAAATTCAATTATATTTATTTTCATTAACTGTTATTTAACAATGGAATATATTTACAAATATATTTATATATTTTTACTGCTAAGATTTAGTTTTGATACGATCACACAACTTTCCTTCTCTACTTAGTCTTATAATACAGTATTAAAAATTTATTTTATGTTTTCTTTAAAATAGATAAATAGAGTAAAAGTAAAAAAGAAATAAGTCAAGGAAAAGTAAAAGATGAGAAAATAAACTTTAATAAATAATTTATCAAGTAAAAATGAATGAAAAATATAGAAATAGATTATAAATATTTTGTGAAGTTGTATAATTTCATTGATTTCTTAGGAAATTTATTATTTATAAATAGTATTTTTTTTATAAAAATAACTTAATGAAGTGTATGTTTTTTTTTAGGTTCTTTTAACCTTTGAAGAATACCGAGTTTTCTTTTTGAGTCTTTTGTTAAACGAGTTCAATTTGTTACTTTTTTGTTTTTTTTAATATATATAGTATAAAAGTCTATGGGCTAGAAATTTGAACAGTTGATAACTAATAAAATAAACGACTTCATTTAATGCTACTGGTCATGTGTATTAGGCTATCTGGATTATTCATTTATATATATATATATATATATATATATATATATATATATATATATATATATAACATAATTTTTTCAATTGGTATATTTTATAATATTTAATATTTTTTTATCTGTGTATAGTGTATTGTACCTGAGTACAAATAAATAATATCTTATAAGTCAACAAACACCATTTGTAAAATATTTTCGCAAGATCTCTAATATAACTTCATCATATAAATTTTGGATGTCCATTGTTCAGCTGTATCCAGCCTTTGTTCCTCATTTATTTAACAGAAAATTTGACAAATATTTTTAATGTAAATTTTTCATGTGTCAACACATTGTCCATTTGAGTTTATTCACTTTGATATTTGAAATTTTGGTTTTAGTACATTTTTAGATCAAAATAGTTTTCTTGTTTTAAATATTATACGCTTGTGGTTCAAAGAAATTTCCACGATTTTCAAATCTTTTGTTCAGTTTTTCCATCGTCAGAAAAATCAATTTGAAAAAGCATAAAAAGAATTTGTTTGATAACGATATTGAAAATGTAAATGATGAATTATGTAAACACTTGTTTCACAATGGTATGATGTATATGAATTAAGATGTGTAAACACTCCACAACAAAATATAGAACTGTAGAAAAGGAAGATTTTTCATCTTTTAGAGTAGTAAATCATACTTCTTCCCTATGTCTATTTTTATATCCTATGCCACATACTTCATCAACATGTTACCCTTTATTTTTCTTTTTTTCTATAAGTCTTTCTTGTTGAGTCTTTGAATTTTTATATGTAATTCTAGAAAATAAAATTAGATATTAGAGTTCTTAAAAAAAAAAAAAAATATATATATATATATATTATCTTACAATAAAAAAGTATAAATGTTTGGATGTTTAAAAAAAAACTAATTCTTGACAAATAATATCAAAGAATGAAACAACCCATTTTGACAATAGAGCAAAATAAGTTATTTGACTCGGAAGTTGAGATTCCTAAAAGATAAAGATAATGACGAAGAGATAAATATCATTGGGAATTTAACTATTGCATTAAGAAAAGATGTTAAATATATATATATATATATATATATATATATATATATATATATATATATATTTTATAAATTTCTTCGATACACATCAAAGTTTCATGATTACAATTAATACTCTGAAAAACAAACATAAGACTCAAGTCTTGAAAGAAACTTATTGTGAAAATTTGTTAACAAATTGAACGATGATAAGATTTAGGGTACAAACATGATATTTACAATAAAATGTGAAAAAATAAAATAAAAATGGGACAATAAGAAAATACAAAGTCAAAGAGATACACACCCAAATTTATAGAATCTATAAGGAGACATTTGATCATAAATATCTCTTAAGTTGTTTTTGCTTTGACAACTCATTTTGGAAGTTGTTTTTGCTTTGACAACTCATTTTGGTCAAGACTTATACCATTTAGATGTAAATAATGTCTTTCTTCATGGGATTTTAGAAGAATAAATGTAGACGAAGATTCTTCAAGAATTTGAAATTCTATTGGAAAGTTATGTCTTTCAAAGAAAGTTTTATCTGGTTCCAAGATAGTTTTGGTTTAGACTCTCATTCTCTTACTTGGATCTAGTTGTAATAAAAGGATGAAATATTTCAAAGTTAATATTTCTACAAATTTGTGGTATGAAATCAAATCAACCACAAATTTATTAAAATATGTACATGAATTTCCTCTAGGATTTGAAACTTTAAGGTATGTTTTTCAAATAAAGTTGATTATGGTCTTGAGCAATCTCCAAGATGGTTTTAGGTTAGAGTGTCATTCTCTTTCTTGAATTTGGTAGTAATCAAATGATGAAAATATTCAAAATTGATATGTTTCTACAAAATTGTGATAGGAAAGCAATCAACATAAATTTATTCATAATCGAGTATGATATGATACAATCAAATATAATATAATATTGATGGGTCTTTTTGAGAGATGATCAATAGAGAGAATGAATAATACCAATGAAACTTGAGGCAAAATCATATAAGGAATTGATATTATCTCTAATTCAACCAACAATCTTAAGGTAAAAAATTTATAAGTTTTCTATCTTATATGCAGGTCAACTTTATCATATTTAATCAATACGAAATTTAGACTCACACTTGAATTTTCGACAAACATTAATAGAGGTATTGTATATACAATATTTGCTCTATATCACATAATAGGCACTTCACTAAGGGGCCTTCGACACGATACAAGTTGATTTTCAATTGAATATTCACCAAAGTCTCACATCGATTAATATGAATAAGAGAATAGAAAAAATATTATAAAAATAAATGATTGATTTTAAAGAAATTTCCACAACTCAATATGTTTTTTTTTTGGGTATAGGGAGTTTAGGTGCCATTGATGCATATTTGTTTAGAAAGATGTATAATGTAAATTTAGGATTATATATATTTTTGGTCTCTTTAACTTTTAGTGAAAATTGAAATTCGTCCATTTTTGAAACTTTAAACCAATTTAGTCTTTCATTTTTTTAAAATGTATGGATCTAGTCATTTTAAACAATTTTTGTTAAGTTTATTTGATGTTTCAAATACATTTTTCAGCCAACATTGAAACGAAAATGTGTCAAACAGTATAATCAACTCAAACACTGTCTTCAAATGCGTTTGAAAAGTTGAATAAACTTAGCAAAATTCGATTAAAATGATTAAATTTACGTATTAATAAGATTGATGACTAAATTGGATCAAAATTTAAAGACTAATTCTAATTTTCAGTGTAAAAGTTAAGATATGAAAGTTCAGGAACAAGAAACATATTTATATCTTAATTTTTTTTAATATACACATAAATTTGTTTTTTACTTAAAGTTTAATTTCTTAATCCATGATTTGTAATGAAATGTTTGTGCAATAGTTTTATATTCAATAATGCCAAAAATACAGTTCATATCTTCGTAACGTTTTGTTTTGTGCAATAGTTTTACCCGTTACTTACTTTTTCCTACGCAACACAGAAAGGTCTTGGTTTTCAATCCCATTCTCGAAGTGGTGTATAAAACAGAAGAAGCAACAGTGCCACTTTCAATTGCTTCCTGCAGTGTTTCTTAATATTTGATCATCTCACCAAATAATGCAAGAAAATAGAGTTAGAAACTTTGCTGGTTTGAAAAGTACGTAACGATGAGGAAGTCAGAACACAGCGTGAAATTAAAGCAGAAGTGAGAAGAAGACGATGAGGTTGGAATGGACGGAAAACGTTACTCATCGGGAAGTGATTCGAGGGTGACAGCGGTGCTGAATAGACGGGGATTGGTAACGGCTAGTGGGTCCCTCGGTGAGCGTTTGTTTTGTGGTACCAAAAAAACCACAACCACTGATGACCGAACAACTGTTCTGGTTCCTACGATATGTGTGTTGGTTGTTCTGTTTTTGGGTTTTAAAAATGGGAAGAAGGAGAAGAAAGAGTGACTCACATTTATTGATTTTATGACAACCTTCCAAAAGTTGAATTGGGATTAGAGATAGTAGATTACTACAAGGGACAATTTTTTATTGTTTCTTGTTATGCACCACACTGTCTTTTCTTCATGCATCTTCATGCAGTGCAGTCAATGCTTTCACAATTTAATGCCACCACCATCTTTCTTTTCCCTCAACATTTTCAACTTTTTCTGTTTTGTATTTTTTGTTCACAAGATTCTGTTCTTCATGAACCAACAAATACATCAACAATAACACTACACTATACAACAATTTTGTTTAGCAGTACATTATTGTTATTTTATTACAAATAATTAAATAAAGACACCAAAATCACAGATAGAAGTTCTGTGATTCTGAAAAAAATGATGATGAGGCTAATGAGTGTTGTCCCCTATCTTGTAACTGTTGAAATGAATAGAAGCAGCAGAAGAAAACATAATATGTGCAGTATTGTTATTAGAAGCACAACTAATAGAGTATAATAATAGGTCATATCAATTAGGTTTGCATTATTATTTTGCTAGAATTAGTACAAGCATTTATGTAAACAAACTCCTATTTTGATTTTAGTTTTTTTTTTTTATAAATTTAACTTTTGCATTTCATAATTTTATACTTTTGTTTTTTCTATTTTAGAATTTAATATATAATCTTTTATCATTTAGGAAACTTGTTTTTAACCTTTGACAGGTATTTTTATAGAGACAAGTGTAAATTTCTTTATTATATATTTTTTTTCTATTTTAAAGCACTTATGTTTTCTTCATCTTGTATTCATCATTTTCACCGTGATAACAATTACATGGTTAAATAAATCAAATCATGCAATTTGTTTGTCATTTTTTTATTTTTAAAATCATTTTTAAATGATTATCTTATTAAGAAAGAGGAAATAAGGACAACAAAACTCAAATTTTACAAATAAACTTTTTCATTCTTTCTTTATAATTTAGAGAAAAATAATTTGTAACATTTATTATTATGTATAATCTAAAATATTTTAGTAGAAGAACAATTAAGACCGAATTAATAGAGTGTTGTATAAATGAACATTTTATTTCAAATAAAATTTTCCATTAGAGAAAAATAAATAAAATTAATTTCAATATTTTTAAAAACATAAAAGTATTGAATTTAACTTCTGTGTATTATTAATATATATATTTTTTATAATATAACTTATAAAATAATTTTTCATAGAAAACTTACAAAATGGTTATTGTAAAAAAAAATGATAAATATGTATATAATCATAATGTATAATTAAACCATAATATCTTTTGTATACAATGAGTAAGTGTATTATTTGATATTTTCCTTAATTTACATAAATTGCAATATAATTTAGACTTGTTAGATGTGCTTTCATTTGAATTTTTCACTTGTCTATATTTCATGTTCAATTATTATATAACATAAATATGATTTATTTATTTTAAACTAAATGTTAAAAAGATTAAGAGATGAAATTTTTTTTAAATGTTTTATGAAGACTAAGTCTAACACTTTTTATGACTTTTAAGAAAAGTATTTCAATTTTTATTTAAATGAAATAATATTATATGGACTAAAGCTAATATTTATTAATTTTACAATTGACTAAAACTATATTTTTGCTTCCACCAACAAAGCAGTATTTGCTATCACTTTTTACAAAGAAAAACAAAAAAAGGTTATGTCAAGAAAAAGGACAAAGTACATTGTTCTTTAAGTATAAAACAGGATACCAATATATTATTTGCATATTTTAGAGTACAAAATTCTCTTTAAATTATGAAGGCAAAAATGAATCCAAGAAATTTAAAAAAACTTAATAGATACGTATTTAAATTTAAACAATATACAAATATTACATATAAATAAACTTTTCTGCAATAAATCAACATAACTTATTTATTTATGTTTTTAAATATTAAATATATGTTAAGCAGTTGATTAAGCTAAACATCTATAGCAATCCCAGAGTGAATGAGTAAAAAAAAAAAAAAGAAATT
>Ga0209589_1005129_pt1 | contig 22352 bp, 22 predicted proteins | sample CowpeawhiteBW_FD_187525 | JGI IMG/M metagenome (GOLD analysis project Ga0209589, IMG submission 187525) | Root nodule microbial communities of legume samples collected from California USA - Cow pea white BW (SPAdes) (version 2) | ecosystem: Host-associated > Plants > Roots > Nodule | place: USA...
TGTACTACACCTAGTCGGCCCAACAAAACATGCCACCACTTATCATCCTATGCCGCTATAGATGCACCGGCACAGGCTGAGGGACTGGTGTACTACACCTAGGCGGCCTAACTTGGCTACAACCATGAGATCCGCCTACACAGCCCCTTAAGGACGCAAACTATGATCATGTGTGGCGAACAATCAATAGTAAGTGGCTTAAGCCGCCAACTTGAGCAAATTGAGCGAGAACTTGATAAACCTAACACATTACCAACCAGGATCGTAGAACCCTCAATAACCAAACTATGGGACCTGGACTTGGCCTAGGCCTAGCCATGGCCAAGTCAAAATCCCAGCCCAATGCGTGGCTAGACATAATTAATAATCTATAAATACACATGGACCCCACAAATTAAAGGTACGCATTCATTAATTCCCTAATCACGAGATTTGACTTTCTGAGAATTCTTAGCTGACTTGAGCATCGAAGTCTCTTCCGCAGGTAACCCCTCCCGGGTCCAAATCGATCCAAACCGAGACACCAGCAGATAACGCATACATACCGGAAGAAAGCTTGCTAGGGAGATTGCAGATTGAGGTAAGGTGATACTCGTGTCTGACATCTCTTATTTGTTCTCCGCAGGAACAATTGGCGGCCACCGTAGGGCACGAAGCTATACTTTATGGATCAACCCGCATTCTCTCAAAGATGGTCTCTACCTGCATCAGAGCAAGAGTTAACAAGCAAACTGAAGCAGGTCATGTAGCACCTTCTAGTACCACCGCGCACTTGGCCGATATCTTGGAAGGCCAACCCAAAATGCAACAAGAGTTAGCTGATTTGAAAAAGCGCAGTGCTGATGAAATCGAGGCACTCAGACAGGAAAACTTATGTCTAAGGAGAAAGATTGAGGTCGATCCCACCCAAAAGGGAAAGGCCAAGGAAACATCCGAAGCCGCAAAGTCCCTAGCTTTCCAGCCTAGTAAAGAAGAAAGCGAGTACAATCCTACCCCGCACACCTTTACCACCACTCAACAGACTCCTATCATCTCAACCAATCATACACACTTCCATCCCACCCTCCTCGGACACACTACGACACCAACCCCCGCCGCCACCCTCCCCACCACCGACATCCCATCTTACAACTTCCCTTCCACCCTCAAAACTTCAAATAAACTTTTCATACCCTCATCCACCATCCCATCCCTTTTCACTCGCTACCATCCCCACAACCCAGGCGCCGCCACCCTTTTACTGATTTCATCGCCAACACCCTTCTCCCTGCCCAGTGGGAGCCTTTCACACTAGACCATTATACAGGCGAGACCGATCCAAACGACCACCTCAAAGTATATATCACCCATGACTACACTTCTCACGATGTCATTTTCTGCAAGGCCTTTCCAACCATCCTCAAAGGCCCTGCCCTCGAATGGTTTACCACCCTACCTCCATACTCCATCAACTACTTCGACACCCTCTCCCACATGTTTACTACTCACTTCGCCGGCAGCCGCCCACATCAAACCACAATCATCTCTCTTCTTGACGTTAGACAAGAATAAGACGAGACACTATGGGCTTTCATCGACCGCTTCAGTAAGGCTGCCCTCCGCACACCACACCTTAACTAGGAGATGATACTTCAGTGTGTGGCACTCACTCTCAAACCTGGCCCCTTCGCCAACAACGTCTACCTACACCCACCTGCCTCCATGCATGGAAGAGATGCAAACTCTTCACACAAAATTTTGCAACGACTACACACCCTCCGCGGCCACCCCTCTTAAACAGACGCCGCATGCCTCCCATCAGCTTCACAGACGATGACTTCCATGGCGTTGATCACCAACAGGATGACCCCATGGTCATCACGGTTGAATTGGAAAACTATGTCGTTAAGAAAGTTCTCATCGACCAAGGTAGTTCAGTCGACATCCTCTATTGGGCGACATACCAGAAACTCTAGCTCCTCACCCTTGCCATGGTTCCCTATGATGAACCCATATATGACTTCTTAGGGTAGAAGGTCTCCACCCGCGGCGACATCAACCTTCATACCGTCTTTTGCGATGGCACTAAAACCAACTCTATCCGTTTCCTTATCGTAGACGTGCCTACATCATACAATGTCCTTCTCAGCCGATCATCCCTCAACACTTTCGGTGTAGTCGTATATGTAAGACCCAAGAAATTTAAATAATTAAATAAATAATTATTTAATAAATGCGGGTAGGAGAAGCCTTTATGGCATTAAATACTAACCTTCATGACGTGAAAAAGTATTAGCTCAAGTGGTTGAGAGTACTTCGTTTGTGTGAGAGGACTTGGGTTCGAGTCCTAAGTATGTCAATTGTGTGTTATTTAATTTTTAGTAATTTTTTTTAGATGCTTGGGTGTGATAGGTAAGGATATAATGTTTGATGTGTGAATATTATCATGTAATATGACTTGGTTGATTTGGTTGTACATTTGAAGTCGAATTGTGTGGTGATGGGTTCAAACCTTGGTTTGAACAAAGTATTTTCTTTTTGCTAAAACTTACTCTAGCATGTAAACCCTAGAGTGTAGGGCAGCAAGAGTGGCTGGGAAAACAGAAGGTAATAGGCCATTAACGGGGATTAATGAGAGATTTATGGCAAAATTCGTTTTAAAGCAAATTAACCATTTTAAGAACCCAATAAAAAGCTAATTTGGAGAAGGAGAGAGGGTTTGGTGAGATTATCAGTGTAGGTACAGTAGAGAGCACGAATTGGTGGGTTTTGGGTGAGTTTTGATTGAAACTGAGGGCTGTTTTGAGAGAAAGGAGAAGGAAGACATTGGAGGCCAAGGGAAAACTTGTGAGAGCCAAGGCAAAGCTAAGGAAAACCCAAGTTAGGGGAGTTTCGACTGTGTGTTTTAATTCTATTATCGTGTAAAGATAAGTTTTGATTCATGCTTGAACTGTAAAAATTTGCAAATCCTTGTTTTGTTCGCATTTTCTGGATTTTTCCAGAAACTGCCTGGCGGCGCATGAATTGTCGCCAGGCGGCACATGTATTTTCACTAGGTTCTGAGTTTCCTCCATGAATCGCCTGGCGGCAGAGGATGAACCGCCAGGTGGCACGAACGCAGTTATCCTGTCCTTGGCTGTTTTGAACAATTTTGGGGTATTTGTGATGCGGTCGTGGTTCGTTTTATGTTTGATTGTGAATTTGGATGATTATGATATATGATGTATATTATGGGATGTTGGAGGATATGATGTTGCTATGAGATTGGGTATTAGGGTTTATGTTGGGGGCTGGAAACCACTATACATGATGTAAGCGCACTGTATGATAAAATAGGTGTTATTTTATGCAAAGTATATGTATGTTTTTTGTGTGAGCATAAAGGGCAGTGTTGATGGACACGGTTGTGTGTTATTTGACCCAATCATAATTTGATATGATGGGTGTCGTATGGAATAGGTTGAAGGCAAGTTGGGTTTGTTTTGTGTCTGGTTGCTAAATGATCGTTATGCGAAAATGGGTGGTTACAAAATAATGGCATGCATGGAGACAATTATAGTAGCATGAGTTTTATATACGTAAAGAGCATGATACTAGGTTGATGGTACATGGCAGGTTTAGAGTAGGGACTAATGAAGGAAAATGTGCAAGATGATAAATGAAGTGGTAAAATTTTAATTGGGTATATGGGATTTGGGTATCAGTCATTAGTACATGTTATTTTTGGGTGATAGCTTATGACTCAATGTATAAGTAAACGAGAATGGGATAGACATTATGATCCCTGTTTTTGGTGTGATTCAGGTGTGTATATGTTGTGTTTTATGTATGATGATAGTCCTGAATTATTAATGTTTTTGCTTGAATAATGTATGGTATGTTTGGGGGTCTTTTAAGACCTGAGAAAAGTGCCAAAAACCAGTAGCAGTGCGCTACTGGTATGGCGCCTGGCGGTACGGGACATGCTGCCAGACGGTAGTGTCAAAAACTACTGACAGTGGTCACAGCGGAAGTAGGGCGCCTGGCGACAGACGATGGACGCACCAGGCGGTGACGACGACACAGGGCGCCTAGCGGTGTGGTGGTGTCCGCTAGGCGGTGGCGGTACTGTGGGCGCGTGGCGCCTGGCGGTGTGTGATGCTCGCCAGGCGGTCTGGAGCTAAGTTCCGCCTAGCGGCATGTGATGCGCGCCAGGCGGTTTTGGTCCAGTGATGGAGTGCGAGGAAAATTTTCTACACTACTTTAAGGGATGTTCATGATGCGATGCTTCGGCTTGGGCCTAGTGACTAGTGTATCTTGTATTGGGGTAACACGTGACCACTCTAGGCTGTAGCCTGGTGGTTTAGGAAGTCTAGTAGAGTGTGCGACTTGTGGCTCGTACGACGAGGTTCGGGTGATTGCCCTCTTCAGAGTGATTCTGATAGAGTTTTGGTAGTCTGGAATAGCTACAAACTTTACGTTTGTTTCGGGGAGCTCCACTTGGTGTCAGGGTGAGATGTTGTGGCAATGTTATTCCCACGTGTGGACTATCAGGTGGTGACCTGTAGTCGTAGGGGCGAGTGGACACTCGTGTAGCGAAGATCGATCATCGTTCTCACTTAAAGGGTATAGAATTGATAGACGTCTAAAGGCAAGTGTTGAAAGTGAAGTTGTGAAAGGAAAAGGGGGAAAGTGTACTAACCCGGGTTTATATTTGTTAAAATGGTATTTAATATTATATTGTTGTTTTTATTTAAATGAGCTCACCCTATCTGTGTGTGTGTCGCGATGATCATGTAACTTGTTACATGGGAGCAGATGTTGATGTAGGTGAGCCGACAGATGCTTAGAGACGGAGTGAGGATACCTCTGGGATTTTATTACTAGTTATTATGTTGCGCTATGGATTTAATTGTAATAATTTTTAGACACTTTTGTTGATAATATGGATGATGCGACTCGTCTTTTTATTATTTGTAATAGCGAGTTGGATTTCTAAACTTAATTTTTCCCGCGTTGTTGTCTGCAGCTTTTTCAATCGACTATTTTTCCTTTTCAGCCGATTGATTTCCTGTAGTAGAGGGCTTTTCTGCAGCAAAAATCTACTCTTGTAGTAGATCTTCCTCATCTGCATTCTTTGACACTTGATCTTGCAATTTTGGGTTAGTTTCATCAAATACAACATGCATGGACTCTTCAACAGTCATCAATCTCTTATTATAGACTCTATATGCATGACTTTGTGTAGCATAGCCTAGAAAAATACCTTCATTCGCTTTTGCATCAAATTTGCCAAGACTTTCTTTGCCATTATTTAAGATGAAACACTTACATCCAAATACTTTTAGGTGACTTAAAACATGCCTCCTACCTTTGAAGAACTCATAGGGGGTTTTCTTCAAAATTGGCCTAATTAACACTCTATTTAAAACACAGGAAGCAGTGTTGACTACATCAGTCCAAAAATACTTAGGTAGTGATTTTCATTCAACATAGTTCTAGCTAGTTCCTCAAGTGACCTATTTTTCCTTTCAACAACACCATTTTGTTGTGGGGTTCTTGGTGCAGAAAAATTATGATTAATGCCATGCTTTTCACAAAAGTGTTCAAACTTTTCATTTTGGAATTTCCCACCATGGTCACTTCGAATAAACACTATCTTGGAACTCTTTTCATTTTCAAGCATCTTGGCAAATCTTTTAAAGGCATGAAAAATGTCATTTTTGGCAGCTAAGAACAAAGTTCATGTGTACCTAGAGAAATCATCAACAATGACTAATGCATAAAGATTGCCACCAAGGCTCATGGTTCGAGATGGACCAAATAGATCCATGTGAAGCATCTCTAAAGGTATTTCAATTGAAACAACATTTTTTGGGTTTAAAAGAGACCTTAGTCTGTTTTCCCTTTTGACATGCTTCACACACTCTATCCTTCTAAAACTTGAGTTTTGATAGTCCTTCAACTAGCAGTTTTCTATTCAGCCGATTGAAATGCTACATGTGTATATGACAAAGTCTTCTATGTCATAACCAAGTGTCATCCTCTTTTGTAAGCAAATAATGGATGCTAAATGATGCATGATGCAGATCAAGTAGGTATATGTTATTGACTCTTTTGCCTATCAAAACAATACTACCACATGCATCATATATCAAACAACTATTTGGTTCAAACATGAATTTAAATCCTTTATCACATAGTTGACTTATACTTATCAAATTGTGTTTGAGTCCTTCTACCAACAACACATTCTTGATGTTGAAAGAGGATCCATTACCTATGACTCCATTTCCAAGGATTCTTCCTTTGTTGTTGTCTCCATAGGTTACAAACCCTTCCTCCTTTAACTCTAACTTTACAAATTTGGTCTTATCTCCTGTCATATGTCTCGAACAACCACTATCAAGGTACCACAAATCTTTCTTATCACCTTTTATGACCTGCAAAACAGATTTGGATTACTTGGTACCCTTTGATAGGTTGGGTCCATCATGGTTATGCCTTTCTAGATCCTTTTGGGATCCATTTCATAATCTCTTTAGGAACATCATATTTTCTAGCATGTCAGTTCTTAATAACATGACCTCTTTGCATATAGTAGTTGCATGAAATGAATGGCATGTCACTTGGCGTACTTTTTGAAAAGAAACTAGAGAACTTCTTGGTTTTCTTTTGAAAAGAAGGATTGTAACCAAATCCGGCTTTGCCGAACACACAATTTTGAGAACTAAGCAAAACCTCTAAGTTTGCTTCCCCCCTTGTGAACCTTGCACAAGTCTTATAAGGTATTTCACTTGATTTTTCAAAACAGTGCAGTTTTCACAGGGTTTCTCAGCCGGTTGATTTCTAAAACAGTCGGTTGAATTATTGTAAATCATTTCTAAATGTTCAAAATCAGTTTTTAAATCAGATGTTTCTTTTTTCAGTTGACTAACTTTGTTTTCCAACCAGTTGTTTAAGCCTTTCAATTGATTGTTTAATGTAGAAATCTTGTTTGCTTCATTATACAACTCTTCAAAATCATGCAACAATTGATTGTAGTCATTTATGTCTAGAGAACTTACTTGGCTTAAGGAGCATGACTCATAACCAGCCATGAGGCACAAGTTGGCTTCTTCACTCTCATCTTGTGAGGAGCTACTTGTTGTTGAATCATCATTGTCCTCCCATGCAATGTATGCACATTTCTCCGTTGGCTTCTTCTGTTTTTCTCATATAAACACTATTCTCCTTTTCTTTGTTAGCATTTGGACATTCAATTTTGATATGTCCTTGTTTTCCACAATTATAACATGTAAAATTAGAAGAGTTTGATTCATTGTGTTTGGAAGTATACCTCTTGGAATTACATTTGATACCTTTCCTTTTGAGATACTTACCAAACCTCTTGACAAGGAGATTCAAGTTCTCACTTTCACTTGATTCAGCCACCTCATCCTCGAGTTCCTAATTCTTTTTGGTGCTAGTCTTCAAGGCTATGTTCTTTACCTTTTTCTCACTTGACTCAAGCTCATTAAGCCTTTGCATCTCAATCTCATGCTCCCTAAGCTTAGCAAACAATGCAGTTGTAATCAAAGTGGATAGATCTCTTGTTTCTGAGATGGACGTGACCTTTGGTTGCCAAGATCTATCAAGACATTTCAGCACCTTGATATTCAACTCTTCTTTGTCAAATTCCTTACCCAAACCTATGAGATCGTTGACTATGTGAGTGAATCTCTTTTGCACATCCGCTATAGATTCTCCTTGTTTCATCTTGAATAGCTCATACTCTTGAATCAAGGCATGCTTCCTTGCTCTCTTAACATCATTAGTTCCTTCATGACTCACTTCAAGAACCTCCCACATTTCCTTAGCACTCTTGCATTGTGAAACACGAAAAAACTCACCCATGTTGAGAGATGAACTAAGGATATTCTTTGCATTGCAATCATATTGGACTCTCCTCCTTTCTTCCTCAGTCCATTGAGTCCATGGCTTATCAACCTACACATTTTCAACAATATGCTTAGGAGTATATGGTCCATTTATGATTGCATCCCATATCCCTTGATCTATTGATTCAATAAAGATTTTCATCCTAATTTTCCAAAATTGGTAATTAATGCCACTAAACATAGGGGGTCTATGAATTGAGTCACCTTCAGCAAAGGGTAACTTGTTTTCAACCATTTCAAACAGTTCGAAATAGATTTAGGACCTTACTTAAGCAAATTTCAAGTACCTAACTCTGATACCAATTGTTAGTTTTGAAATGGTTGAAATACCAAGAGGGGGGGTTGAATTTGTTAGTTAAAAATTTAGGCTATCTTTGCAAGCTAAAAACCACCTTTAATTGAATCAATTAGATCACCAAGTTAGGATTAAAAAGGTGTTGGACAATATACTTTCAGTCGATCAAAAATAGAGTTAACAGTTACTAAACAAATTCTCTTTTGGTATAATCAATCGATTGAAACAGAAAAATAGTCGACTGAAATACTGGGAAAAATGCAAAAATGCAGATTTGAGTTTTAAACCAAAAACAATGCACAAGAATGATCAAGACAAGTTCTAAATGATTATGCAAACATGCTCAATGCTGCAGATGTCATGAAAACATGCAAGAACATGAAAAAGTTGATTAAAGCACAAGTTCTTTAAACTTTAAAATGAAAATGCAAGAGAGAAAGGTTAGAGAGGATAGGAGACAACGAGATTTTTATACTGGTTCACTCAAACCTAAGCTACATCCAGTTTGTCAAGACAACCTAAGCTTAACTTTGCACTATTTCAAAAGATTTACAAAGTATCCACCCTTACACTTCCAAAATACGCAAAAACCACACAAAAGACTCTTGAATCACACAAGAATCACACCAGCACAACAAGAACCCTCTTGCAAACCTGGAAAACCACCAGGTACACACATAAAGCTTGAGAAAGATTAAACCTTAGTGGTAGCACAACCCAGCCTACCACAAACCACTTTCTCCAAGCTTCAAACCAAGCCACAAGCTCCAAGAATTGATCCAAGATTAATCTTCAACTACTGCAAACTATATGATCATGAAGGACATAGTTTCCTTAAGTTTCTAGAACAAATTCGTGCTCTAAAATGATCAACAAACATCTCTTTTGAAAATCACAATTTTTATAGTCAAACTGTTACAAAATTCAATTGGTTGATTTTCAAATCAATCGGTTGATTTCACTTGACTTAAGTGAAATCAGTCGATTAAAAACTAAATCAACTGATTGAATTTGTTGCAGTTTAAGACTACTGCAGCCAACATTTTAACCTGTTGAAAAATCATTTAACAGACTAAAAAAGACATTTTAACCTATTGAAAAACCATTCAATAGATTAAAAAACATACCTAAGACCCAATACATCTAATTAATGCTACAAGGTATACAATATGAATTGCAAACTTCAAATACACTTTCTTAATGATGAAACTATGTGGGGAGCACATGTTCCAGCCTTGATCAACATGGATATCATCAAATCTCCTCTCCTTCACCAATGTGGGCTTCATTCCAATGGTAATGGCTTCAAGATAGTTTAGAAGAGATTCATTAAATCTTCATCAAATCTTAAAGAAGCATACCACCTTGGCTTCACATGTCAACAATTAACAATATCAGATATCCACAAAGTTGGTTACTCAAATTATAAATCATAATAATTGAAGAATAATTTAAAGATATGGAATCTCTAAAGATTATATATATATATATATATATATATCAAGGATTATGTCTTACAATTTATTCAAGTACAAAATCAAGTCCAAACCTTAGGCCTAGTCCAATTATGAAAGTCTATAAATTGAGGGTCTGACATAAGTCAAAAACACAGACTTGGAGAGAAACAAACTTGATATCTCTACACTTAAAGGTAGAAAGGCATTTTGATGGAATGTGGAATTCAAATTCAACATCAGTCTAGTATTTAGTATGCCTAAGAGTAGTTAACTCTCTCATCCATGGGGGTTAGGTGTAATGTATTCTTAATGGAATCTCTTTTATTTTATTCTTGTTTTAACTGTATAGTCTATGAATTTTTCACATGCGGGTGTCCATACTGATCCAAAAGATAGTTTGGAAACCCAATTTATGATCTTTAATTGCATGTTCTACATATGGGGCATATCTGAGAGTACTGACTGATCTGAAAAATAGTTTGGGAAACCTGAGTAGGATAAAATAACTTTTGATTTCACATGCTAAGCATAGATGTGGTCATTAGTCATTCTTAAGCATCAACATATTGGTCACTAATGCAAACATAATAATAATAATAATAATAATAATAATAATAATTGCTAGCCATGGAGTTTTTATTATTTTAGTTTAGGCTTGTCTACGATGAAATCGAGGCCTGTTACAAATGATGTGAGTGTGAGAGACAGAAAAAAATATATAATGTTTGTAATTTTTACATTGAATGGAATCGTAAAACCTAATCCCAATGAAGCTTCTATCTTATATTTTTCTTAATCAAGCTATTTGTTTCCATTTTGCCAATTTCTTTTATTCTTTACAATTTAATTCTCAATTTATTTTTTCTTTATTAGTAACCAATCTTTTAAATTTAAATTTATTACTTGTACAATTTCATACACTTGTGAATTCCATAACAGTTGTATTTCATTGGGCACTTAGAGAGCAACAATGTAAAAATATTTTTACTAATTCTTCTTTTAAATTGTTTCTGAATTGATTTTAATTTATCAACGTAGTATTTGAGTTAGGTACATAGTTTTTCTACATCTTTTCGGTTGGCTTTGCGAATGTTGAAAATGTTGCTATAATTGCATTATCTAGTTATAGAGTATGATAACTTGGCCTTTAATAATATTTGTATAGAGTTTAACTTACTCTTTTGAAATTTTTCTAAGCTTCTAACCTATTGTTTCATTCCTGACTCCTGAAAATCATTTTTTCAGTTTAAGTACAAAAGTTACCCAAGGAAGTAATATATAGGAGTTAATTATTTTTTTTATGTACCTATCAAAGCAAGTTGTTTTATGTTTAGAGTGATGATAGAATCTATTTTAAACACCAAAACAAAACTTTTAGATTAATTACATTTAATTGATACATTTTAAAAAGATAATTATTAAGTAAGGATAATTCATCAGATAATATTATAGAAATTTGAGAAATAGATGAATAATACATGAAAGAAATAAGCCTTTAGCTTATTTGCATGGACACTTTATTAACTAGTAAAGCTTTGATATAATCCTTCATTATTCCTCCTGAATTTGTATAATTATCTTGTTCTTTGTAAACTACGTCGATCATTCGTGCAAGATTCACAACACGCATGAGAAACTTCATTGGTACTTGAGTAGGACTAAGACATTCTTTATTAATGTCCTTCCAGGCCCTCTCAACCAACTTACGCACTTCTTTAATGGCATTTTTCCTTGAACTATTATATTGTTTCATATAGCAATCAACGCTTGAGACAACATGTCCTCTTTCATGCTCAAACTGCATAAATATAGGATAACAATTTAACATGAATGCAACTAACTGAATTTAAAGAAATTGGAAATTACATAGGGTTTTTGGTTCCTAATAATTACTTTTTGCCAATATTATTATCTAAATCACTATGTTTCATTATTTAAAATGCTAAAAGTTTTTTTCAAGACAAAAAAAAATATTAAAGCCAAAAAATAATTTATTCTAACTAAACAACATCATAATTAATCTAGGACCCAAACATATTTTAAGAAAAAATATTATTTAATCTCGTTCTCCTACCTTTCTAAAGTAAGAGGAATAAGTGAACCTATATAGTAAATTAATGGTTTTGCATCCATGTTTTAAAATAAAATGTGTTGAGTTCCATATATTTAACCTAGTAGCATTGGGCATATGAGTAAGAATAATTTATTATTATTATTTTCTAAGAGTGAAATATGTTTTTAATTTTTCAATTTTGATGCGAAATTGAAATTTGTATATGATTAAAGTTTTACCACATTTTAGTTCCTAAACTTTAAAATGAATGAATATAATCTTTTTAATCTTATTAAGTTAATTTTTTTTTGTGTCAAACACGTTTTACAGTTGACATTGAAGTGGATTATATAAAATGTTGAAATTGAAATTTGTATGTGATTGAAGTTTTACTACATTTTAGTTCCTAAACTTTAAAATGAATGAAAATAATTTTTTTAATCTTATTAAGTTAAATTTTTTTATGTGTCAAACATGTTTTACAGTTGACATTAAAGTGGATTATATCAAACGGTGTAAATAACATGAACAAAATTTAACATAATTGGACTAAAAAGATTATATCAATTCATTTTAAAGTTTCAGGGACCAAAATGTATTAAATTTCAGACAAAAATGATTTTTTTCAATTTCACATCAAAATTTAGAGAATAAAAATTTATTTAACCCATCTTTTAAACATAGATTTTGTGAGATTCCCATCCCATAAAAATGTTTAACCTTAGGTAAGTGCATCCATATAATGTACTGAACAGAAATAGCAATGGGAGTTTAAAATATACCTCACTTCCAGCAATGTCATCCATGAGCCTACCAATAAGTGAAGCAGCTTCAATAATTTTTGGGTGACTCGTTGTCCATATGAGGACCTCCTCTGTTGTTTCTTCCATGCCCAAGAAAGATACGGTTGTCAACATAGCATAAGTGCTTGTCACAATTGCAACTTCCATATACTCTTCTACTGTTGGTATGTGATTGGAATGAAACCATCTTGACTCAGTAAGGTATGCTTGGGCTAGTCTTTTCATCTATAAGAAAAGGTACAAATATATGATAAGAAGTTTCTTTGGTAACTTTGTTGCTTACAATAATATTTTACTACATTATTAGCTAGGGATCAAAAATTGGTTACCCAATTTACACAGTAACAAAAGGTTCGTAGTACGATTTTCAAGAAAGGTCAAATTAAGTCACATGATATGTTGCGAGCCCAAAATTCTTTATATAGAGAGATAATACACCATTTTGTTCAGTAACGTTGGTAATTGAAGAGATACAGATTTTTACGAACCTTTTAATTCTACATAATGAAATACTCGTTTTTAAGACAACAAATAAATAATAAAACTATTATACACTCAAAACTATTAGATAGATAATAAAAAACACTTAAACATACTTCATTTTTAGAATACTTGACGAAGTATTCTTTTCCTTGCTTTCTCAACTCCTGCTCTGTTTCTTCAAAAATATTCAAAAGTGCCTTATAACATAATTTCATATATTCTGGAAGATTAACCAATGAGGAGATATCCCACCTGCTAATCATTAGAAAGTTTACTTTAAATTTTTTTAAAAAATAATAAGATTAAAAAGATACTAAATTGAAGAATAAGATTGAAAAGATACTAGTATAAAAGCATTTTTTTTTACCTTTCTATTGCATTGGTAAAAATCTCTAGCTCATCAATGGTTCCATAAGCATCATACACATCATCAATTATGGATATCATGGCAACAACCTTTTTCAGTATCCTTCGAGCAAGGCAGTATTGCGGCTCATAATAGACTCCAACAATCCAGAAACAAACTTCCACAATCCTATCTCGTACAAATGGAAAATTTGTCGAGACATTCAAATCTTTAACCCACCACCTGAACAAAAAAAATCCCAATTAATAGTTGGATTTATTTATTTACTTTTTATTTAATAATAAAAAAAAACTTTTGGAGAAAATATTACTTGGTCACATTGCTGACTTCTTTTTGATGGAGCTTCTGCAACATATTAAAATCTAGTTTTGCAAAGGTTAACAAACATTGATTATGTGATGGATCTTGTTGGTAGAAAGATATATAATATCTTGCCTCCAACCTAGGCATTCCCTTGCGAAGTGCTTGTCCTATGCTGTGGTCCACTAACCCAGAAAGAAAGGGGCTTAGTTTGGTAGTTAATGACTTAGTTAACTCACTAAGAGTAAAACTATATGCCTCTTCCAGTATGTCTTCCCCATGGAATCTTAATTGGGATGCTTCATACAAGCTCAACATTCCTTGTACATCATTCACAATGCTTTTCTTAAACTTTCCTGCTTCGTCCATGAATTTGCAAAATACAACTGTTTTTTAAGCAAATAACATGTTAAATTTCAAGATTCATACAAATTTCACGATGACTATATTTAGATTCTATATACAAGATAAAAATCTTCTCCGAAATTTAGGCCTTCTTGAATAATTTCTTTGTAAATATTTATAAAAAATAAGGAAAATATATGTAAATATTATAAACAATGCTTTTCTTTTCTTTTCTTTCACATGTACCATAATATTATGTTTCAAATTAAATTAATTTTGATGAAGTAATTATTGTTTAGCTGTTGTATTTTAAAATTAGTTTGGACTTATTTTTCATCTAAACTTGACTATATGACGGCTGTAGATAAAAATAATGTCATAGTGATGTAAATAAAAGCGTAAACGCAAATGAGGAATAAAAAATTAACATGGTTATATTTGGTTAGTAAAGTTTAAATTTGGTATAATAGTAGAAATTTCATACCCGATAAAATAGGATATCCTTGTTGTCTAAGCAACCGGAAGAGCAAAGCGAGATGATGCAGATCATTATCGTAACCTATTATATTATTCTCCTTTGTCGAAATCTCATAAATTTGATGCAATGCCTCATCAATTTCATGTTCAAAATGATAAGAAACACCCAATCGTTGGACTGAGTTGATGAAGTTCAATTTAGAAAGAAAATTATCATCAATAGGAGACACAATCATCTTCCTCACATAATCTTTTAACAGTGGAACTTGTTTGATGTCGCTATCATCTTCCTGCATGTGGTTATGAAAATTCCAGCGTAAGAAAATTTTGTTGCTTTTGGCAACAGCAAATACTAAGTTACGATGCCAACACTTTAAAACCATACATATAGTAAATAATTGTTCTTATGAATGTATTTCTTTTATGAATTTTGATGTAAATATGTAACCATGAAGTACTATAACTAATATTCCAGATTAATACACTACTAAAATTATTCCAAACAAATAACATAACTAAGTAATGCTGACATTGAGTACATGAATCTAAACCTAAAAAGTAAGATTAGACATGAATGGGTTATGCACTTACATGAAAATTAGAATCATAGGAAAGGAAATAATCCCCCCAAATGGAAGGATGAAAAGTTGCGGTGCGTCGAGGAAAGATTGAGTTGGGTTTGGCATCACGAGGGAAAACAGGAAGTGATGATGATGATACTATAGACATGCTTGGTTTACTAGTATGTCAAGGGATATAGGATGATTTTTGCTTTGAATATTCAAAAACCCAAATTCCATTAATTTATAGGAAAAGCAGAGAAGATGGCACATTCACTGACCAAGTTTTTATGTAGGTCCAAAGAGAATTTGAAATATATCTTTGGGAGGGTGAAAAAATCACTTAAATTTACTATAGTTTTATTTACATTTCACATTTTGAATTCAAAAATATTCTAATTCAAAGACAATGCAGTTAAGTAACATCATTCAATCATTACATTCAAGATATTATCCACTTTAGAATTTAGAACTCCGTCTAGATTTGGTTCTTAAAAAACCGTTCAAAGGATTGAATGAGAAATGAATATTTAAAGTGTCATTGACTTCAACTCTTAAACAATGTAGGACTATTAGTTATATAAGAACCATAAATATTTTATTATTATTTTTAATTAATCATATTTGATATGTACTTTGAAAAATACTACTTTGAAATATATCTTGATATTTTTTTGTAAAAAAATAAATATCCACTTTTAGAAAAGAGATTTTCTTCATTGATTTTGAAGTTCAAATTACATCACATAAAGGATTGATGTGAATTGGGAGACAGAGAAAATCAAGATAAAAAAAAAAAAAAAAAAACATTATACGTTGGATTGAAATCCCAACAAACGAAAAAAAATTGGTATTTTGTACGTTGGACAAACGCTACTTGATTTATGTGATCTTTATTTAAGTCTGTATAGATAGTTTTATTTCTTAATTTAGTTCATTTTGGCTCAAATTTCATTTTGATGTACAACCATTCACCCATCACCAGATATAATATACAATAAAATATTTCTACCCAAAATTTAAGTTGTACATTGTTGTCTTACTCACGACATATCATGTTATTAGGACAGTGGAGATTGTTCTTTTCTAAACAACTTAAACATTTTACTCATGTTACTATTCAATACTCATAAAAGTAAATCTAGACCAAACTAAATGTTGTAATAAATTACGTCTATCCATGAATGAGTAATACTCACAGAAACAATGACTCTTATTAAGAAAAAATGGTAATAGGTATAATCAAATGAGTTCCTCTTGCTCATTACATTAAAATGATAAATAAATCACAATATTATTTGCAAAAGTATATAAATAAAACATTAGTGTACGTATTAAAAAGTTGTCTAATCTTAGGATAACTACAATAAATAAAAAAAGGATGGAATATAGAAAACTAATTTGTACTGAAGCAATGAAGAGTCTGGAACATCACCATGGCAGAGAAAACATAAATGCAGAGACTATCTAAGAGAACTGATGAAAACTGTAGAAAACTATCTAAGTGTTTTGTGTGCTAAAGCTTTATTCAAGCAAAGATGAAAGTCAGAAGTAAAAGTGACTACTACAGGCTACAAGCAATTATTACACTCAACTGAACTAAAACTAATCTTAACTAATTCTAAGGCTGACTCAAGTAGCAGGTTAACAAACTAAGTGACTGACTATTCCAGCTTCCATAGCTCAGCTAAAGTTGACTGGTGGTCTTAGGTGGCCTTGAACAAAACTCAAGTTGTCCATTCTCTCCCAACTGGCTACTGCAAGTGAACTCGCTGGTCCAGCAGGTTACAAGTCACGTTTTCAACTTAATTCAGGTTTTACTCAACTTCTTCCATTAACCACTCGTAGGTGTAGTTTAATTAGCTCGCTAGTTCAGCTTCTTCCACTTCAAAACGAACCAATAGCGGGTAGAATATACGCATGTTCATGGCTGTAGCGGGTTACGTTCATGATTAAACTAAACTGCCCTCTGCATTGTAATATTGTGTCAAACTTGACTGAGTTGGAACTACACCAAAGTCACCGTACCGAGAATAGTCTCTCTCAAATTTACACCTTCAATTAACTGCACAAAAACTGGATTTTGAAACTGCACTGAATTTCAAACTTGCAATACTCGACAAATCTAATTTTTATTTTTCTCCAAAAGGCTAAAATGCTATAAAATAAGAAACTAGCTAAAAATCTAACTAAAAACACTTTATTATCACATTTTCAAAAAAACAAGCATTTTCACAAAGAAAACTAAATCTGAACTAAAATAAGAATTTAGAACAAAACAACACCCAGAAAAATGCATTTAGCTATGAAAAACACATCAAAATCGAGATTAACTAATATTTAATTTAGTCATTTTTTATTTGATTATTTTCAAACTTAATTATTATAAATAAAAAATAATTATAGTAAAATAAAAATTATTTAATATTTAATTTTAAAATTATAATAATAACAATAATTATAATTTTATTATTTTTTAATATCATAAAAAAGTAAATACAATAGTTTTACTAGTTTATATTAAAATTTTGGAACTATTCTTTTGGTTTCTATTTTCGTTCAAAAATAATAAGTTGGTTCTCGATTTTTTTTAGTTTTAATTTGATCTTGAACTTTGAAAAAATAATACAATTTTGTCATTTTTTTCATTAAATTTCTTGAATCGGACAAAAGTTTTTTCACCAAAATTGAAGTTGTGAATAAGGACGGTTTGTTTTGTTTGGGTAATTGACATAATCCTAGTATAATTTTTGGTGAAAAATTCTAGCTCCGCTTTAAGAAATTTAACAAAAAAGAATCAAATTACATCAATTTTTAAAAAATCAGAACCAAATTAAGAATAAAAAATATTAGACGACCAACTTGATATTTTTAAACGTAGAATGAACCGAAAGAGTAATTCAACCAAAATTGGACACTCCCAAAATATTGGCTGAAAATCTGTGACTGAATCCTTGTACATCATTCACAATGCTTTCCTTAAACTTTCCTGCTTCGTTCTTGAATTTGCAAAATACATCTGTTTTAAGTAAATAACGTGTTAAATTTCAAGATGGATTATATTTAGATTCTATATAATTAGGGCCTTGAATAAATTTCTTTATAATTTTTTATTAAGAAAAAGGAAAATATATGTAAATATTATATACATTGCTTTTCTTTTATTGTTTGTCAAATCACGATAGATATTTAATTTTTTAATAGTTTTCTATTTAAAAATGTTAATGCGTACCATAATATTATGTTTTAAATTAACTTAATTTTGATGAAGTAATTATTGTTTAGCTGTTGTAATCAAAATTTCAAAATAAAAATTTAAAAATCGGTTTGGACATATTTCTCCTCTAAAATTGACTATATGACGGCCGTAGAAAAAATTAATGTCATAGTGATGTAATGAGAAGCATAAACACAAATGAGGAATGAAAAAATCAACATGGTAATGCAATACACGCATCACCAAACAAAAGTTGATAGGGGGAGCTACATTATATAACACACATATATAATTTAATTAGATAAGCACATCCACACATCAAAGGTTTTCTATCATTTGATTCAATATCACATGGCTATCGTCATGTCATCCATGATTTACGTCTTTAGGTGAATACCTCAAGATGTCTTGCTGCCACACCTACAAGTCACAACTTGTAGAACACATGCGGGAAACCAACTACGAACCATACTCCATAACGCCAGGTGGAGTTCCCAATACGAACAAAGTTCGTAACGTCCTAAGACTACCAAACTCATTAGTCACATATTGAGGAGGGCAATCTATCTGGACCCATCTGTACGGGCCACAACTCGCACACTCACACTTGTAACACTCGCTAACCCGAGCCACAACTTAAGAGTTCCTCATGTTCATCCGCCATCCCAAGCCATACCTCAAAAGATGTCATTCCGAGCCACAACTCAAGGAATGTCACATGTATAACCCCTATCTCGAGCCACAACACAAGGGATATGTTTTGAGCCACAACTCAAGGAACATCCAGCAAGCCAACCTTTAAGGTATCACCAAAGCATTGTAGACCACGCACATCCAAATCAAACAATTCACAAGCCCTGGCTCTGCATTATCTCAGGCACTGCTCTAGAGCTGCCAAGTGAAACCCGCTTGCAGATTGCTTGGCGGGGGACACGTACCGGTAGGCGCCATGTGTTCTAGAACTCCCCTATTTTGTAGTTTTCGCCTGGCAGTTCAAACCTTACCACTAGGCACTACACTAGTGCACTTAGTTACTGGTTCTTTTCTTTCGTAGCTCAATTTTTCTATTCATCCACACTTCCCAGCAAGTCACACAGTTCCTAGTGACTCCAATGACCTTTGATAGCTTGAAACTCATACTATACTTGCATTCAATGAATTAGGATCTCTAGGTTATCACCTAATTACTATTCCAATGCCTAAATTCAATTAAGTATCGCCACCACATAATGCCCATGCCATAATTCTCTAATGGTTCCTATTTTCACAGTCTGTCCATTTCCTAACCTCTGTCACACGCTCTGCGTTACTTTCTAATATTTCACATACTCATTCATGCACAAGTAAGAGCCGATTGCTTACAATTTACCCAATGGTTGAGGTAACCGGCCTATGATTAACTTAAACTAGCCCCTGAATCCTCTTATGACTCAACTCAACCTCAACTACAACACCAGCACACTCATATATGCAACCCCTATCTTAATCCTTTGATCATGCATTCTTTCCAACATCAACAGTATTCCTAATATCATATTTTTCTCTATTTTCCAACCATATATCCTCTTAGTCTTCTTCATGAATCCAACCCGTGCCCAAACCACCAAAAATGCAAGAACCGCAACTGCACTTCTCGTTGTCGCCTGACGGTAAGTTATCTTCCGCCAAGCAGTGCATCAGTTCTAGGAAAAATCCCAGGTTCTGTTGCACCTACTCGAACATCACAACACCCAAATGCCTCCCACTGTCTAATCCCACAATTTAGTCATGCCATCAAAATTCCAAATTTTTCTAAGTATCAAATTTAAGGGCTAGCAAACAATTCTCAATATAAATTATACGCCCAATATTCCAAACTCAAAAATTTCCCAAATTCTCAAATCCTAAAAATAGGTACCTACAATTTCCTTCAATAAGCTTCTAATCACGATATAATTCAACAACTACAAGCATCCAATAATTCACTAACATTTAAAACTACCTCTTCCCCCTCGATCAAACCTAGCCCAAAACTCCAAAGACATCAAAATCGAACAAAACTACTCGCGGCACCTGGCGGGTGTTCATCACCCGTTAGGCAATTTCTGGAAAAATTCTAGTAACACGAAATATACACCATTTGGACAGAGTATATGCATCCAATTAATCATACATTTGATACAATTAAGCAATATGAATTAAAAGGAACGGTTCCTGTAACATCCCTAAGGGATATTACTTTTAAAAATAAATATGAAAAAATAAATAAACAATTATCAATTCTCAAACCTCATATATAACCGTACTTTCCTAAAAACGTGAGAAAATTAATCCATGGAATCGCATACATTATAAATATCTGTGATTAAAAACCTATTAAAATCAGAAAATAACCGAAATGGCAACTGTTTGAAACATGAAAATAACAAAAGATTAAAAGTCTTCAAATTCCCATATAATCCCGCTCTCTGAACTCAAGCATCTCCTGGCTCACTTGTCAAATCATCTGCTCTCGGATAACAAGTTATCCGATCATCGCCACACACAAACAAATAGGGTGAGCTATGCACATATATATATAAAATAAATATGACACCCATCCCAAAGAAAATAAATCTTGCGTAAATATTTCATTATTTCAAATTACCCATCCCTGATCTCATAGTCCTTCATGAGTAATATGCGTGAATCTAGGTCTTGGGACTTTACTATGCTTCCACGAAAATAACCCTTTTGTGGTCCAACCCTACGATCCTATCCCCCGCTCATAGTCCTGCCCCACAAACTCCTCACCTGTAGCGAAACATCCAAGCCTTCCTCGCTCGGACCCTGGCACGCACGCAATCACCATACTATGGACTCCTCACCAAATAGCAGCGAACGGGAACATAACTGTTCCTTGCCCATCGTGCGTCTGACGCATGTAATCACCATACTAAGGACTCCTCGCCCATTAGCAGTCGACGGGAACTTAACCAGTTTCATGCCCATCATGCGTCCCTCCACCAAGCACATCCCAGACCCCTGTTGGACTTAGTCCTTCAAGCCCAAACACCAAGGTATGTGAACTTAGTCCTTCAAGTTCACGGATCTCTACAACAACAAAAATCACAACAGCAAGTTTTGCCCAGCGCAGCCCAAACACCGCCAGGCAAAACTGGTTCCAGACTGCCTAACGAACAAGCATCACCGCCAGGCGCCAAGCGCCAAACAGGAGCTACACTGCTTCGTCACCGCCTAGCGGACCCAAACCTGCCGCCAGGCGCCACTCCTAGTTAGTGGCTACTGCCACTGTTTCGAGACCTTACCGCTTGGTGGCTCGCTACCGCCGCAGGCACCATACCAGTAGCGCAACTACTACTGGTTTTTAGCACTTAAACAGATTCCAAAGAACACCAATCATATAACACACCAAAAATTGTAGTACAAATATGGTACTCCAAGCACAGTTTCATATCTAGATTACCAGACGCACAATTAATCATGTCACTAAATCAATCCTTACTATGCATACCATGCCCTCCTACATTTGTTAATTGAAACATGCCACTATCCACTAAACTTAACACTACCATCGTAAGTTACACAATTATCCCAATATAAGAAATATTATCATTGTCGTCCAAGCAAAATCTCCAATTTACCTGCATCTTATCTCATTTATTATCTATTCTTACCTATTCCTTAGTTATTCTTCAAGTAAAGTTTCTTTCCTACTCTTTATGTGACATTACAATTTGATATTGATTGACAATACAATGTGCACCCTCTCCTACCCATGCCATTACCCCGTTTCACAGTTATAATATATTCTTTGCCTTTGATTCCTATCAACTCTCCCTTACACACATTAAAATGTTCACCCTCACCCAATTCAAATGAGGAAACCCTGCCTACTAACCCAATTCGCATAAAAATTCACCAGCGATGATGAATGCTTATCTTGTTTCCTTTTAGAGTTATGAATATGGTGAAGTTGTTTAAGAAAGCTTTTTTGAAAATTCCCACTGGACATTAAGATAGCATGCTATCTAGATGTGAAGGTTCATTTCTCAAGCTCATGAAAGGAAGAAGAGAGTTGGATTCAAGCTTAAACACACACGGCAATAACAACACTT
>Ga0209589_1005131_pt1 | contig 22345 bp, 14 predicted proteins | sample CowpeawhiteBW_FD_187525 | JGI IMG/M metagenome (GOLD analysis project Ga0209589, IMG submission 187525) | Root nodule microbial communities of legume samples collected from California USA - Cow pea white BW (SPAdes) (version 2) | ecosystem: Host-associated > Plants > Roots > Nodule | place: USA...
TTTTTTTTTTATATATATATATATATATATATATATATATATATATATATATATTCATGTAGTTTAATTTCTTGTCCAAGTGAAGGTAATGCTGTTGGCCAATGGATCAAGGTGGTCCAGTCTCTTCAATTTCTCCCAGGATACAATGATTTAACACTGTTAACTCAAACAGTTGGTTTGCAGGTGAAATTCCTAGTATATTTTTAACATTTATCATTTTGTATAATGCAAGACTGTCTATTTTTCAAGTGTAACGTGTTGTGTATGTATTTGGCGATTGCTTAAATTTCATAATTCATACACTGATATTGTCTTTGATCAATAAAACTAGTTCATTTTGATAAGATGTATAATGTCAAATATTATGCCTACGTAATGATGGAAAATATTAATCACATCCATTAGTCTATTAATTATTGCATTGTATTATAATTTATAGTTGGAATCTAGTTCTACCTTGCAAGAACAATTTCTGAAGTGAGGACTATCCAAACATTACAAACATTACTTAAGCCTTAGGTCTAGTTGAGGTGGAACTATATCCACCCATCAAACCTGTAACAATGACGGTACAAGACATATATTAAGGCGGGCCCAGGGTGATGGCAATAAAGGCACATTCAAACATAGTTTTAATTGATACCTCTATCGTTATATGGTTTTAGTTATATATGTTATGCTCTTTGCCATTAGTGAGTTGATGACAGCGGATTATCTAATGTGTTCACATTAATATGAACAGCTTACTCCAGTCCATCTGTGACTTTTCTTCAGCATATTCTCCTATAAAACAATTGAGGGATAGAAATTACTGACTATACATATATTCTCATTTGAAACAATATTGCAGAATTATGGTGCATTTATTGAGAAGGATGGAGCAGGGATCAGAGGTACAATAAAGATCACTGGATTTAAAAATGGAGATATAGATCTTTCAAAGTCATTATGGACCCATCAGGTATGTATATAATATTTAAACCCTGTACTCATCCCAAATAACTATATGAATTATTAGCTGGTTTTTAGAGAAAAATACTACTAGGTCTATGCGTAGTACACTACAGCTTTATTCTGAAAGATTTAGCAAATACACAAGCCCAATGCACATGCTTTCTCTATCTCTCGTTTCTAGATGGTTCCTTATTGAATTTGGACATACCACAATTGACCTTCTGATTTAAATGACCAACTTTCAAATGTTTTCTAGGGTGAGTCAATCAGTTAGTTCCACACAGAGTGTTAGTACTAGATGTACATTAGCTAATTACGAATACTAGAGCTGCACTCTTTGTAAATAAACCTGTGTGCACCAATTAATTCAAGACTATTTCAAAGATAATTAACGCAAATTAGTCAAATCAATTTACAAGAGAAAAATGAAGATACCAGTACTTCCTAAGATGCATTGAACTTAGCTAGACAAAGCATCTAGGGTCATCTAAGCTAACTGCTAAAATAAAAATTAAAAAAGCTCTTATATCCTAATATATTCCCATTTCAAATAATATTTCTGAATATTAAGTTTCTCTTACATGCCCTTGTACGAATATGTTTAAATTTTTTGCCTGTTTGAGGTTTTTTTGTATCTTCAAGGATTTCAACCTTGTCATGGTAAATCTGATAATATAATTTTCGAAAAAAAAAATTCATAGTTTTGATTCTTTGTATGAGTTGGTCATTCTAGTTCTGCCTTCACTCCAATGCTACTTTAGTGGTGTGCTTTCTAGGTGTGTCATGGTTTGATTATCTTTATTCAAAGCTCATTTCCTTGTTCTATATTTTCATCTTATGTCCTTACATTCTATATTTGTGGAATTGTACTTCTTATATTATGAGGAATTTGAAAATATTAGTTCCACTTTATTCAATTTTATCCCAGGTTGGGCTGCAGGGCGAGTTTTTAAAATTTTACAGTGAAGAGAATGAAAATTCAGAGTGGGTAGAATTAACCCCTGAGGGCATCCCATCCACATTTACATGGTACAAGGTAATCATGATCTGTTGAAGTGATTTCTCTGTGAGAACTGTTGTAGTGTGAAAGAAAATAGAAAAGGAAAATAGCCTACAAGTTATTTACATTGATTTTGTTATAAATATCATATCACTCATGAACCTCCGAGGACTTAAGCCCCTTAGAAAGTTGGTTCTTGGCATGGTATTAGCGCCTCTATGACCAAGTAAGAAGTTTCATACTAGCTTCCCTCTTTTTCTTTCTCTTGATGAAGCTTAATTTAAGAAGGCCAGAATACTAACAAAACATTTATAAAACAAGAATCACCCATACCTGATTTTCAAACAATTGTTTTAACCTGATATAGTTCCCCTTTTCAATATTTTTGTGATCTATTTTAGGAAGATTCATGATTCCCGTGCATTTTACGTTGTACCTGTATTTGCCTAAAAAAAATTTAAGTTATCTATTTATTGTAGTTATTATGCTCAACGCACTACTCCAGAATTAGTGAATCTAAAATCATGATATGAATTCTGAGATTAAGAAGGTGCAAAGTAAGCCCATTGGCCATTCTTTTGTAATGCTATTTTGTTTATCTTAACACCTAACAATAACACCTATTTATTTTAAGCAGGCATACTTTGATGTTCCTGGTGGCCTAGATCCAGTTGCTCTTGACTTGAAAAGCATGGGGAAAGGTCAGGCTTGGGTGAATGGTCACCATATAGGAAGATACTGGACTCGGGTTTCTCCAAAAAGTGGATGTAAACAAGTCTGTGATTATCGTGGAGCATATGATTCTGACAAGTGTACAACAAATTGTGGAAAACCGACCCAAACCTTGTATGTAATCTCGAAGGGGCTAAAACTGTTGGTTTCATGATTTCATCTAATTCCACAAGACTTTACTTACAAATTATAAATAGCAGCTCACGGCATCATTTATCTCATGTTGATTGTTATGTACATTATTGTACATAAAGACTAATTACTAAATGAGGAAAATATTATTTTATGTTCCTATGATATTTAATTAATACTTCCTTTATTGAGTTTGCAAGGATTATTAGAATGATTTTTAAGAGTATACCCCATTACTTATTGTGTACATTAATACTGGAAATTTCTAGTATTGTGCTTTCCTTAACTTCTGAGTTATTGGTCTACAGGTACCATGTGCCACGATCATGGTTGAGAGCATCAAACAATTTACTGGTTATCTTGGAAGAAACCGGAGGAAATCCGTTTGAGATTTCTGTCAAGGTACATTTGTCCAGAATAATATGTGCTCAAGTGTCAGAATCCAACTATCCACCTGTGCAGAAGTTGGTAAATGCGGATCTCATTGGTGAAGAAGTTTCTGCTAATAATATGATACCTGAACTTCAGTTATATTGTCAAGAAGGACATACAATATCCTCCATAACATTTGCTAGCTTTGGTAACCCACGAGGTAGTTGTCAGAATTTTTCTAGAGGAAACTGCCACGCTCCTAGTTCCATGTCAATAGTCTCCAAGGTAACTAACTCTATTTTGGATACCTTGTCTAGTACCTCTGAAAAGTAAAATTGTTGACATAGTTTTTATGCAAGAAAGCAAATGCTCCACAAGTTTCTGGGGTTGTGGACTTGGGTAAAAGCTATGATGCAAGACGCTTTCCAAAATTCTTAACCCAATAATTTGTTTAAGTATTACAATTAAAAGCTACTGTTATCACTATCTGTAGGCTTAGAAAGTTATTGCTGCCACTATATAGTCTGTATTACGTAGCGTTTTACGTCTTATAGCCGCAGACTTGTAGAGCTTTGATGAAAACAATATTGTGGTTCAGTGAAAGAAGAAAGGCAGGAAAAAAACGAGCCTAATAATAGTAGTAGGAGCCATGTTTTGCAAAATCCTACCCTTTCCAGTGCCAAAAATCTATTTGATGTTGCCTGATTTTGGGTGACACTTTTGATAATTTGCAGGAATGCCAAGGGAAAAACAGGTGCTCCATCAAAATCTTAGATACTGTATTCGGAGGTGACCCATGTCCGGGTGTTGAGAAAACGTTGTCTGTGGAAGCAAGATGCACATCGTTATTGAGTGCTACTTTGTTTCAAGAGGCTGTAAGTAGCTCCTAAAATGTTGTTCGGTGTGAATCTAATGCATGAGTCAACTAACTAGACAATGGTGCTAATAAATGTTATTATATATTGTGTGTGTGTGTGTGTTTTTACAAGATACTTTAATAAATGTCATTTTTAGTTCATAGTTCTTGTCTTTAAAACATCTGTGGGCAAATAAGAATCCGTTGTTTAATGAAAGTTACAGAATTAGCACACAGATCTCTTCCAACCTAAAACATCTTTTTTTGAAAGGGAAGAATTCCCAGGCAATAAAAAAAGACAAAAGATTGACCTTTCCCATCACTGGAAACTAATGTTTAATCTTGAAACTATACAATGTGCAATAGCTTTTTCACCGTTAAACCGTCTGTTTTTAAAATAATATATTCAAACAAGGTGATTTAAGGACAAAAGACCACAACATATATAAAAAAAATGTTATTTGAATTAACTGAAATTTGTTCATTTGAATTCAAAGAAATGTACACGGTAAAAAGTTAACACTTTTCTAAAATTTTGAAAGTCATACTAAGCTTGTAAAACAGTAGCATTTTTTTACAAACTTTCTATCATCAACGAAGGGTAGTTGAAACCAATAACTCGGTATATCTGATACATTACTCTCCATACAAGCATTTTCGAAAAGGCATAAAGACTACTACTTCCACGAGTTTTTGCCATAAAATGATTAGCTTTTGAATTAATTTTTTAAAATCATCTTAACGGCAACCCCTAACACCTAAAGATACCTGCCAACGATTGTTAAGAAGCAATTTCCTAGATATTTACCTCCTGGGGTTGCATAAGGACAAAACTTGTAAATTATTTTCAGGAAGAATAGTTTTAAATATTCCTACAAATACAAAAATAGAATTAAATGCATTTCCTACATACAAAATTTTAAATGCCTACAAGGAAATGGCATTAACCTTCCAAGAATTCCAAAGTATTCCCAAGAAAATTTTTACACCAAAAATATATTGCCTAGAGAATAGTATTCACAGCGAGCTACTCCAGGGAATCTTAAAAGTTGAAGCAAAGGGTGACCCTGCTACAATATAATCAAAACTCAGTTAAACATCACTCTAGACAGTCCAATACACAGATCAACTTCAAATATTTGGCTGAGATGACTTCCGCTCTGTGAAAGCAAGCAAACCATCATTTCACACAGATGAGGACAATCATAACCGTACTAAACAAGGAAAGCAAGTTTCACTTCAAACGTCTGATCTTTTTTGTCGCGTTGATAATGTTTTGACCAATCTCCGGGTGTTTAAACTCCAACAATTTATGAAGTTTAATAGAAGCTTCAGAGAAACAGTTATCCTCAATACAGGACTCCGATTTGAGTGCAAAATGAACCTCATTGACGTCCTCATCAAGCTGGAGACAGAAAAGGTGCCTGAAAACCTGTACAAAGACAAGACAAGAAAAAACAGTGATATTACAGAATTACTAGACTCTAAGATCTTGCTTTCTGTTGACAAGACATGGTGAGAAAATCATTCCATAATCAATACTTCATAATTAGCACACAGTCCATAACACCATGCAGGGGAAATAAATAGTGAACGACCTAAAAATGTCTCTTCATAAAAGAAACAATAATATACAAGAAAAAGTAGGCTGACATTTTCAATAATACTAAATAGAAAATGTCATTCAAAACCGAAATGATGTCAGTTACCAAGAATGATATCATCTCACATTAGCACCAAGATTATGCCCATAATCATAACGTCAAGCACTAATCAAGTATTAGGATGACCGGATCAGGTTAACCTTTGCCCATCTATATAAAAAGCCCATTTATTACTCATTTACCTATCTCAGACTAATAGAATCTGTGAAGGTCTTGGCCAAGTTGGAAGAGGAGACATTGTCTTGTAGGACCATCTCGGCTCTTGTAAGTACAGAAGCAATATTTGTATAGCATTTGTAATCTTCAACACACAGGCTATTCTACTATCCCAATATAGGATTAATTCTAATAGGTATATTATACGTCCATCTCATTAATGCAAATCAAGATAATTAAACCAGGATTCAAGTCGAGAATCAAAATGTAAATTCTTAGAATTCGATAGTTGTGAAGTCAAAAAGGAAATTTTTAGAGTCGTAAATTGAATTATGTATAGAAGGCATAAAGAAACAATTGATAAATGAAAAATATACAATCTTTTTCAACCTCATGTCTATTGGCACTATCAAGGTTGTCGTATCATATCCGTAGTATTGTTCTTGAACTAGGTGGTTCGTCAATATCTCATTCTGAAAAGGCACCCTCTAGGATTAAGGGATGAAGGTAGGTAAAACACCCTTGACCTAGATTTCTAAATGATATGGGATTTTAGAGCTATTCTAAAAGGGTTGGAGTGTCTACTTGAATCGTGAGAGTCACCATATCTAACATATTGTTTGCTTAAATTGTGATTCAAAAAGGACCCAATTCAGTCTCTGGAGCGATTCAAAAAGCAATTTCCATTGGCAGAGGTTTCAATAGGACAAGTCATATTGTTTACCTGACACTAACTACACCGATGCAGATGATACCATTAAAAAGATATAAGCATGAAAGCTTTCAAACAGCTGAGATTCTCCATCTGAAGACTTGGCCAACAGGACAATATATTGGGATTACAATTTTTACGTTAATAACAAGTATTGCCATTTCACAAAGGAAATCTCATACCCAATTGAACTCTTCAAAATAATTACGAAATTATCTCAGCATCTATGAAATTCCCCAATAAAAAATAAGTCATACGTCAGAAACAATCATAGAAAATAGACTTTAAGCTTAATTCAATCTAATAAAACCAACTTGGTAAGGTGATATTTGCACACTAATTGTATACTATAACTTTATTTTATCTCTAGTTGATATGAGATTTCCAACAAACTCCCTCACACCAAGGATTGGACATCTCAAGTGTGGGAATAAATGGGTCCAATGGCAAGTAGCATGACAAGTCCAACAAACCTTGCCAAAATACACAACAATAATCTTTGATAGCATTTTAGAAAGTAGACTTTAAACCTAACTCAATCTCATACAATTGTAAGATATGGCTTGCATCCACTTATATATTATAATTTGACCATACATTTAATCAATGTTGGATCTCCAACAATTGGTATGATTGATTGTCACCACAGCAATAGTAGGCAAACTTAATTACCTCTTAAATTTGGAGATACACAAGATGCTCCACTAATATGTGGCAATGAAGCTACCATTTACATTGATAGTGTTTGGTGTTTGCCATCATTTTATGTCATTAATGGTGTTAGAATAAATAGTCTTAAATAAGGATTTATTGCATTGTGTGTTGGAACTAGTACCTAGGAGCACGCTTTAGATCTAGTTCCTAGGAGTATCTTCTAGAGTTCTCTTCTCTTCTCTCATCCATTGTATCTAATGTATCCCAAACTACAATAAATATGAAAACCTAAGAGAGGGAAAAATACACCCTATTAAATTCACTCTAAATATTCTTCATTTTAATCTTAAATAATTGGATAGAAAAACTTCAAAGGAAAACATATGCTCCACTCTCTAAGTATGTTAATGTTTCCATGGCCAGATGGGACTTCCATGTTTATACACACTGCCACTTCACGATCTCCTTATATTACCCAACCTTGGGGAACCTTTGGCCATTATAAATTTTGCTTTTCACAAGAAAAGGACAAACCTTATACGATTATAAAGGGTCAAGTGGTCAACATAAGTTTCACTGCCAAAATACCAAAAGCATAAAAAAACTGCATTTAATCGGTTCAAAGGAAAAAAAAAAGGAAAAAAATAAGAGATGCTGTTAAACACGCTAATAATAAATCTTTAATCAAACAAAATAAAGATCCAGACATAAAAACTCAATCCAAACTGAATATCATGGCACTCATTTGTTTACCTTTTTCATTTTTGATAGAGCCGTATCCTTAATGGCTTGGGACCGTGACACCAAATTGACAACGAAGAGACCATTCTCCGACAACTTATCCTTTACAGTCTCAAGAAAAGACTCATCCAGAAAATCTGGAGCAGGGCATGCCAATCCCGAGCTGTACAAAATATGTAATAAATAAATAGGATTCTTTAAAATCATAAAAGATATTATTTCAAATCCTGTGACGGCCTGATACCATTTTTCTTGGCCATGCTTTAATATCTTAATGTAATAACAAAATGCATAATTCAGTTCACCTTGGGTCCGAAGAGTCAACATCAACAATAATAATATCAACTTTTGTAAGTTCTACACCAGCATGAGACACGGTAGAACTTTCATTTAGAGACTCTGTGTAGCTACGGTCATTACTTCCATGAATTTGAGCTGCTCCTGAATTGTCAATCGCTTGGACAAATTGGATCCCATCAGCTATGTGCACCTGGATTCACCGAAGTAACAAGATTCAATAACCCATATTGTGATATCCTATCATGAGACTAATTCAAAAAATTCTAAAATTATAGTGTTTTAGAATTCTGGACACAGTCCCCTGACCCCACAAATAAAACAGAAGTTGTTCAGTCTGTAGTTGCACATGTTTACATACCCTCACATTTGGTTTTAGAAAAACAAAGAAAAATCATGAAACCAAAATTACTTGCAACAGTCAACATTGCATGATTACTAGGGGTGGGTCAGTTAGCAATCAGCCTTCACTTTGCCCAGTCCTAATTTACATTTATGTTCCACAATAGGTCAAGAGAAATATAAGAATACATACTTAACTACCTTTAGTCGTTCATCCTCCACAAAACTGAAGTAATCCTTTGCAATATCAACAATCACGGGGTCTAACTCCACAGTCTGTATATAAAAATTGTTATCAAACCATGTGATATTAATCATTTAGAAGAATTAATCATTAAGGACGTGATCTGAACTCCAATAATTTCCCCTGACTGCACAACTGGGAAAAACATATTACCTCAACTTCTAAAAAGGGGACACAACCATGAAGAAACATGGGAAGTAAACCTGCTCCAAGACCTATTATTACTGCTTTTACCTGAGATATGACACTTGAATATATCAGAAATAATGAACAAGAGAATGTTTTAGAGCATGTAAACTTGCAAAGAATTTGAAACAAGTTAATTTTGCATGTATTTACAATTACCAATTATTGGAAACAACGGTATTAAATGTAACTAGGAAATAGTTTGTGCATCACTTGTTAATTTATCTTTCCATACATGAACTTTCACTCCAACAAAGACAAAATTCCCTGAACTTGATACTGTATCAGACAAGTGAAACGGCCCAATCAGCATCAGGATAGCCAATTCCATAACTTTATCCATTATACATTCCCATCTACTTCAGATATGCGCCAAAAATCACTTCAACCATAAAAGACACTCACTTCAACCATTAAGGTGGTAAATAAAGCCCCTAAACAGAATGGCCTTTTACATAGTCAGCACCAAAGTGATTAACACTAAAAATTTAGGGAATGCGGGTTTACTCTTATAAAATTCCTTTAAAATTAAAGATAAAGCAGAGATTGCACCATAAAAGGTTCTTGGTAAAAAAAATATATAAATAATTAGAGAATAGTTACTGTAATAATCATCAAGTACTCTTTGAACATATCATTAACCGGTTGAAATATTAAATTGTCTAACAGTGGAAATATTTTATCAAAACTAGAAGTTGCTTTATTGCAATTTCCCTGAATAAAAGCCAGAAATACTTGCCATTTTTCCACTTGATGCCACAGTTTCCATATAAGAAGATATCAACGTGAATCCAGAAATAATTCCTGTATGATAAGAACTAGCTACATAGCCATGATAGACTGTCAACTGGTTACTTGCTCCTGAAAAATCAGGAAAAAAATTAGTGGCAAGAGAAACACAAAGCAAATATTGCAAGCTAAAACAGGAACAGTGTTGACACTGTAAGAATCCTCTCTTTTTTAATACTTTCGTTAAACCATTTTTAACACATCATTTTCATCCAAAATCCTCATGCATGAAACAAACATTTTAAGTACTAGCATTTAATGATTTATCTATATTATGTAATATAATTATTTACCAATATTTTATATTCTTTTAAACAGTTTTAAATATTGAGTTTATAATCTTTAATGGCATAAAATATAAAAAAAAAAACAAAAACCCTCCTGGAAAAAAAAGTGTACTTATCTATGATTAATTAATATTGTTTGGGCTGGATAGTGGCCTAATACCTACTGCAAAGTCTGACCTAAAACGCAACATCTAATCTGACCCTAAAAGCAAGGAAACCCTAATCTTTTTCCTCCCATCAGCCCCACCTATCCACCATCTTTCGAAAAAGTCTTCTACCTAACCCCTTTCTCTTCAAACTGCTCACAAGTAGCATAATTGGAAACAGCAAAGGAAACATTGCCAAAAAGTTAGGTTGCATAAGAGAGAAGTGTCCCACGGGATTCAGATCACTCTGATTCAGATTAATTAATATTCATTTTACTTTATGGGAAAGTCAATTTCATTGCTTTTTATTCATGGTTTTCTCTTCTAAAAGGCCTTTCTAGAGAAGATTGTCCAAATAGCCCTAAGACAAAATGATGATATCAGTGTTTCGACCAACACATGTATTGATGATTTAATACATAATTTTCAAAAGACCTCTCATTGGATTCACAATGTTACGGAAGAGATATCAAATTCAGAACTAAAAGGTTTGTCCTACAAACAGTGTCAAATGAAGCATAGGAAGGAAGTATGCACAACTAAATACATAACACAACACTATCCAAAACATTTTATAGAAGAAAAAAATAACAAACTGAAAGGGTTACAATGAGATCACTCCTCTTGGGCTTCGTTAAATTTTCAAAAGACCTCTCATTGGATTCACAATGTTACGGAAGAGATATTGAATTCAGAACTAAAAGGTTTGTCCTACCATCATTGTCAAATGAAGCGTAGGAAGGAAGTATGCACAACTAAATACATAACACAACACTATCCAAAACATTTTTATAGAAGCAAAAAGGTATAATTATTGATTTGGTCCCCCAATTTTTTGAATTGGTTCAATTTGGTCTCCGAGTTTTTGGAAGGTTCAATTTGGTACCCTTATTTTTTAAAGTGGTTAAGTTTAGTACCTCCCACTATATTTCAATTAACGTCGTTTGTATATTGGTGAACTGTCACTGTGCAATAGAAATGTGAGTGAAGTTGTTAATTGGGTTAGTTTGTTTGTTGGGTGTAGTTAACATCATTTTAGTCTTTCTGTTGATGTTTCCTTGATCAAGTGTACTCAGTATGTTATTAAAATTAGTTGTTTAATTTGTTGCAAAGTGACAACTCACCACTATACAAACAGCATGAACTGGAATATAACAGGAGGTATTAAATTGATCCACTTTAAAAAATAAGGGTATCAAATTGAACCTTTCAAAAACTCGGGGACCAAATTGAACAAACTCAAAATTGGGAGACCAAATCAATAATTATACCAAGAAAAAAATAGCAAATTGAAAGGGTTACAATGAGATCATTCCTCTTGGGCTTCGTTAAATTTACATAGAAAATCAATTTTGCATCATGAACATATTTCAATGTAAAATATGAAGCTAAGATTATTTTGGACAAACATCTCAATTATTTTCAATTGTTCAAATCAATTCTACCCAAATATAAAGTAATCGGGCACTTTATGATATGCATCATATATTAACAAACTCGGGCTTTATCAATAATGTCAGAGCAACACTTGGAGGAGTTGCAAAAGCAATAAACAGTTTAAATACACCAGAGTCAAAGGGAAAATAATTACCAACATTGTGTCTCTGAGATCCACTTTTTCTAGATTTGGAAGATGCATTGTTTTTCTTCCTCCCTGTCTCACTAACCAATTTTGTAGGCAGCAGTTCATCTTTTAGAAGAGCTTCAGATTGCACCAAATTTGCAGCTCTCTCAAAAACAAGGCGTCGAAAGACCAAATCTCTAGAAGGAAAAATACAATTGACTTCACGATCAACATTTTCATAAATTACATCTTCAACAATAATTGATCCAGTTAATGAAGATGTGACCTGCAAAACACAACCACAAATGATAAAAGTAGAATATGCCGATCATTTTAAATCAAGCAAGACATCACAAGAATGAGCATCCATGTAAAACGTAGGAACCGCACAATTAAAAGACTCTTAGATCAATAAAGCAGGTGGATAAACAGAAAAAAAAGAAAAAGATAAACATATTAAGAAAAGAGACCAGTAGAGCCCCAACTCCCTGTAATGACCATTGAAACCAAGGGCTGAACACCATAAAAAGAAGCTTGATAAGAAGTAAAGAATGATGTTTCTTCCAGAATGCTAGAGATAATAATCTCACAGCCTTCTTAGGCTGAGAGACTTGAACTACGCAAACAAAAAAAAAAAACCAATTTTATTGATAACAAATACACAAATATCACTCAGAGCTACTCTATTTGAAACAATTAATCTCTCTAAAATAAGGAAACAAAATATACTAAAATAAATAAGAAGATTCTAAAGATATTTTAACCTCTTTTTCTTATATATTCTCTTTAAGTTACCTTGTTCATGAAGGATAAGAGTTCATTCAATATTATTGGCCCTAAGGCTCAATGTGCTCAATTCTTAATTCAAGAGCAAGAAATCACATGACTCCATTTCCTCTTGATTGATTATGTCTCAGCTGATATTTGTTATTTATAGATGAAAATTACATTAGTTATATCTAGGTAATTGATGCTATCAGCTCTAGGTAATTAATGCTAACAACTCATAGGTACAACTACTAACCACTAACATTAAATACATATTCTAACAACTACCTATATTTAATACATATTCTAACACTCCCCCTCAAGCTATAATACACAAATTGTATTTACCAAGCTTGGAAAAAAAAAATTCAATTCAAGATGCCCTAAAGGATTTTTTAACACGTGCAAGTTGATCATTGGATCCAACAAAATTAGCATAAATTTCCTTGGACAACAACTTTTCTCGAACAAAATGATAATCAATCTCTATGTGTTTAGTCCTTTCATGGAACACTGGATTGGAAGCAATGTGGAGAGCACCTTGGTTATCACAATACATCTTCATTGGCTTAATCTAACATAAATCTAATTCTTGGAGGAATGGGTTTACCCATATAAGCTCCCAAGTGAGGGATACCATTGCCCTATACTCAGTTGCAGCAATTGACCATGCAACAACATTTTGTTTTTTACACTTCCAAAAGATAATATTTCCTACAAAGAAAACACGACATCTTGAAGTAGAGCATTTGTCCATAAGAGACCCAGCCCAATCAGCATCACACTATCCAAAGACTTGGGTATTTCCTTTATCTTCATAAAGTAATCCTCCTCTTAGAGCTTTTTTAAGATATTTAAGAATTTGAAAGACAACATTCCAATGATCAATACAAGGAATCTAGATGAATTGACTCACAACTCCTATTGCAAAACATCAATCTGGTCTCGTAACAGTAAGATAAATAAGTTTTCTAACCAGTCTTCTATATCTTTTTGGCTCAGAGAAAGCTTCTCCTTGTTTTGCCATTAATTTTTTATTTGGATCCATAAGATAATCTACTGGTCTACAATCGATCATTCCCGTCTCTTTTAGGATATCAAGAGACTATTTCTTTTGACAAATTACAACTCCTTCCTTTGATTGAGCTACTTCTATGACAGAAAATATTTGAAACTTCCAAAATCCTTTGTCTGAAAAATGAAAAATCATTTGCCGTAATGACTATACCATCGACATAAATCATTAAGTACACACATTTTCTAGGGGAGATGCGACAATAGAAAATACAATGATTTGGCTCGCTACTTTTCAACCCAAAATTTTGAACAATATGGCTGAATTTTCCAAATCAAGCACATGTAGATTGCTTGAGACCATAGACAGAACAACGAAGTTTACAAACTAAACTAGACTCCCACTTAGCAATAAACCTAGGAGGTTGCTCCATGTAAACTTTTTTCTCAAGATCGCCGAGTAGAAAATCATTCTTAATATCTAATTAATGAAGAGGCCAATGATGAATGCTTGCCATGGCATAGGAAAGTCTGATAGTAGTCATTTTGGTCACTAGAGAGAAAATATCACATTAGTGAAGCCCATAGATCCGGGTATGTCCTTTTGCTACCAATCGAGCTTTTTTAGGCAGTCAACTTCACCATTAGGTCCAGCTTTTATAGAGTTCCATGTACTATTATGTTCAAGAGCCTGCAATTCATCAACCATGACTTATTACCATCCAAGATGACCAAGTGCCTCTTTAACATTTTTAGGAATGGTAATGGAAGAGGTGATCAAAGAACAATTTAGGGGCCAAATGATGATAGCTCAGAAAATTGTAAATAGCATGAGGATTGCACGTAGAGTGAGTACCTTTACAAATCGAAATAGGCCAATTGAGATCCTCATTATCAAGAGATGTATGGGATGACGATGGTGAAGGACTAATGAAGAGGACTCACCTTTGGTCATTGGACCACCCAATTACTAGAGTCAATTGTTGGGAGGTGATAAGGGGAGGAGATGAATTTGAATTTTTCAAAGACATTAGAACTATGGTAGGAGTAGGACACACAAAGGGCTCAACAGAAGCCACAGGCAAGACCTGTTAGAAGAATATGGAACCTTATTGTCCAAAGAAGAAGAGGACATTTTATTAATAAGATAGAAAGAATGGCATCACCCCAGTAATGGACAAGAACATTAGCACCAAGTAGTAAAGTATGAGTAGTTTCAACTAAGTGTCTATTCTTTCTCTCTGCTATACCATTTTGTTGAGGTGTGCGAGGACATGTGGACTGGTGTAAAATGCCATGTGAGTTTAAAAGAATGGAAAAACCAAATTGGTACTTGATTTCATTAAGGAATGACACGAAGATATTCAAAAGTTCAGATCGATTTTTTCATTAAGTAAACTCAAGTACAAGAATAGTGACAAAACAGGAGAAACCCAAAGGATGAAACCTAACTAGACCCCAAATATCAAAATTTATCCTAAGTGCCGCCAATTCTCTTACAAAAAGAACATCGAGGATGTTTTTATCCACTTTGAGAAAAGTAAGACTTATTTAAGGAAGAATTCAACAACATTAAGTATTACAGCAACAACCTACACGCCACACTCAGTGCCAACTTTGTGGAGAAGATGTAAAGATGTTCCGCTGACAAAAAGGTTCTTAGCGGCACGACAATAGCTAGCTGACAATGGCCATGGTGGGCAATAGACAGTGGCTAGCAAACAGCTAACAGCAATAGCAGAGAATAATATTGGATGGTGGTGGGCAACCGCAAAACTAGAAAAATGGGATCGACCCGCTCTAATACAACCTTAAAACTGAAAAAAAGAGAAAAAGAGCTTAAGAGATTGATCATCTCTAAATTTATCTTTGTTATTTATAGATGAAAATTACATATGAAATATCTAGGTAATTAATGCTAACAACTCTAGATAATTAGTGCTAACAACCAATAAGTACAATTGCTAACGACTTACATTAAATACCTATTCCAACAACTACCTATATTTAATACATATTCTAACAGCATGACTAGAGACCAATTATTGGAGGTGCAAATGGTGATAGTGTATCCATTTGCAGACCCAAGAATACAACTTAAGAACCATTATATTAAAGGATTTTTTTTTGTTCAACCACTAGCCTAATAATTTATCACTAAAGAAACTCACAAAATATTTAAACTGCTTGTAACATTTTATCTTGTGTTTTTCAAGTCATTGTGTCATGAGGATGATTTTAATTGCTAAAGAGAAAAATGAGTTGTATCTATTTGATTCCAAGGATCAAAATGAAACAATGGTCATAAGCCAACAAACAACATCAGAAACATAGGTTGGTTCCCAAATATGGCTTAATCATAGAGAACTCTTACTTCAGAAACATAGGTTAGTTCCCAAACAATGGTCATACCGAACTCATTTGTGTACCAAAGAGTGCTAAGTCGTTCAAATATGATATTTGTCAATTGCCAAAGCACTACTAGGCATCTTATCCCATTGGTAATAACAATATTACCAATTCCTCATCGCACTTGGGGACTTGTCTAGGAATATATTTCACCTCCTTTCTTATTGTCATGACAAAGTCTGTGTTGGAAATTTCTCCATCAAGCATAACAACCATCTAAATTTTTTCTCCCTTATTGTAAATAGTGTATTATCAAGATATCCTTAATATGTTTGTATTGATTAGTAGAAAATATCTTTTAAATTTAATTGTTATAAATAAAGGTGACGAGAATATAATCAATAAAACAATTTTGTTTCCTTACATAGCTCAAGTTGGCATTAGATCTATTGGACCTATCGTGTCACTCGCTATAAAGACCACCCATAAGTATTTAGTCTCACACCTATGATATCTACTCCTTAATGTGGAAGGATGTGTTAAAGATAACACATGTAATAGATATATGACAATTAAAGTATATAAATGGGTGCACATCAACTTACCACTTGGTTTATAAGGTTGAGTTGGATTTAAAATATAATTTCTAAGATCTCGTTTCAATAAAAACATACTTCTACTGGTGGCAAATTTCCTTTTCTTAAGATTTGTACCCTATTTCAATTATACTCATGGTTCAAGCCATAAGAAATTTGAAGATTCTTCCTTTTTCCATGACTTTAGCAATTAGAGATCTCACATCGACTATAAATAAGATAAATTAAAAGTAAATAAATGGATGAAAACCTCATCTTGCAAGTCGATTTTGTAAGGTTCAGTTAGACTTAAAGTCTACCTAAGATGATATCAAAGTCATCCAAAACCTATCCTAGCAAGATTTGCTTTTTGTTGAGTCTTATCATGTCATCCATTATCGAGTCACTATCAGACTACCCACTGATGTCTAGTACTACACTCGAGATGTATGTCCCGGCGTGAGGGGAGTGTATTGAAGAACTCATCACTAGAGATAAAGCAAATTACTATATATAAGTGAACACAAACCTAACTTTAAAAGCTGATTTTGTAAGATTGAGTTAGGCTTAAAGTCCATTTCTTAAGATTAGCATTTGCCCTGTACATCTTCAAATTTTGGTAATGATTTAATTCAATCCACAACCCATTTAAAATTCCTTATATTCTTATTCACAGAGAGGACCATATTTCATACTAAACATTATGCTCTCAATGTCATGGCAAGCAAGAAAATCTTTTTTCAAAGAGAAAGTGTCATTTAAGTCATTCTAATAGGTTCACAAAAACAGAGAGAATAATAACACTCAGAGATGAACAAAAGTAGGTAAAGATTTTATTAGGAGCTGAATTTCCAAAGAAAACGAAAGATATACACTAAGTGAGACAATCCAATTGGCTTACCAGCCTAACCCAAGTTCCTCACCAAAATATTTCCCCCCCTTCATGTATGGCTCCCCCGCACAATAAAAAGGTTTGCCACTCTCAGACCTTGCCTCCCACTCACTCACTCACTCTCTGCCAACAAGGCAGAACTGTTTCACTAAATTATTGGAAATATCTTGTGGTCGCCACTTATTGGTTTCCACTTCCTTTTCTTATAGACATTTTGTATATGCCTATATGGCCCTCGATATACTCATCTTTATCAACACATTCCCCTTTAAAAATCACCTTGTCCTCAAAATGTGAAAATCAGGGAAGGCTTCCTTCATTTTGGACATGAACTCCCATGAATTTTCACATTCTGGAATGTTTTTCCACTTAACCAAAACTTCCTTCTCTGGTTGCACCTATAACTCTAATTCTTCACTAACATAAGTAGGTAATGGCTGGACTTCTGTTGCAGTGATCGTAGGTTTCAGTAGAGATACGTGGAAAACGGGATGTACTTTGCTTCCCTATGCCAGTTTCAATCTATATGCCACCTCCCTAATTTTTTCTGTAATTTCATACGGGCCATAAAATTTAAGGTTGAGTTTCTAATTAACCTTATTTGCCAATTTCTTCAATTTGTAGGGTTGAATCTTCAAGTACACTATATCTCCCACCTTATGACTTGTCTCCTATGCTTGTCGGCATGTTGTTTCATGCTGTTTTGGGCTTGAGCCAATTGGTCCTTCCAATTGCTTAACATCATTCCTATCTTCAATCATCCAAGCAACCTCTTCTATGGGGAGAAATTCTGATAAGACAACATAAATCCTTCTCCTTTATCATTAAGAGCCTTCACCATAGTTTTCCACAAAGCTTGCGATTTACAAAGGGAGGGATCATCTTTTATCATTCTCTTCTCTTTCTGTTGTTCCCACTTCCACACCAAATTTCTAAAATTAGCTCTCACATTTCCCAAGCTAGCCAACCAATCCCAAAACTATATTTGTCCCTCCCAACTCCATTAAAAAGAAATTTTGCACTATGGAAACCCCCTAATCTCCAATTCTAGTTGTTTGCATATTCCTTTGTTAATCACCTTATCTCTCGTGCCTACTTCAACCACAAATTTTGTTGTCTCATTCACTTCCAGTTTGAGGTGGTTAACCAATTTCTTTGAGATGAAGTTCGATGATGCTACAAGCCACTAGTACTAGAATCTCCATTCCTCCAAGCCTCGCTTTCACCTTGAAAGATTGATTCGAAGTTAGACCCTCTTTGCTTTGGGGTGAGATTTGTAACACTTTAGCTTGGAGGGTTTCAATTTTTTTCCTCCTCTCCTTCACTGCTCTCAGTTTCCTCTCCTTTAGATTGTTCTACTAGTACAAATTTATAGTGTTTCAATTTGCACACATGATCTTGACCCAAAGTCTCTCCACATTTGAAACACAACCCTTTTCTACTTCTTTCTCTCAACTCTGCTTGTGAGAGCCTTCCTCCCTCTACTACTTTCTTCTCATTCCCTTCACTCTCCACCGATTTACTACTTTCACCTTCTCTATTCCCTCCTTTTTCCCACCTCGTGAAGCCTCTATTAGTTTTGGCCATAGATTTTTCACCTATTTTCCTCTCCCAACTCATCAACCCTACTTTCCGCAAAGCATTACTTTTCTCCTCTAATGCCTTATCCATCAACTCCACCAACATGCCCACATGTGGAGTTATAGTTCAATTTGGATTTCCTCCTTCAACCCATTGAGGAATATCCCTTTCAATATAATCCTCTCCTCTTTCTTCAAGGAAGCAGATTCCCTTTCAAATTTCTCCCTATATTTCATAATTGAGATTATTTATTTAAGGCTCAGCTATGGCCTGAAAGGGTTTCGCACCAACCCTGATTGGAACCTTCTAATCAAAGCATCTTTGAATTCCTCCCAGTTGCGTTCTTGATTTTGCTCTTCCTACCATTGGTACTAGTTCAACACTCTATCTTCCAAAGCAATAACGACGACATCTAGTTTTTCTTCTTTTCCACTAAATTCAGTTTAAAATATCGTTTCGAATGAACGATCTACCCGTAAGCATCTTCCCCCCCTAAATATCAAAATTTGCAGTTTCCTACCCCCAAAGTCTTGCGATGAGTCACTCTACTCATGCTTCGAGAGGTGTAGCTTGTTCGGTCGTTTGTCTCCTCACTGTCAACCTCTCCATCCATCCCTACATTCCTTTTTTCTCTTCTGCATGGTCGACGTTGGTGGGGTCTACTACACCGAGACCAGTTGCGAGAAATAATCAAGTTTTTTAGCTCCTCCAGTTGTTGTTCAAGCCCATCTATGCGTTTTTCCATGGCGTTGCGGGTGAAGACCAAGCACTCCCCGAACCGTGCTCTGAATACCAATTGATAGGTTCACGGAAACAGAGACAATAATAACACTCGGAGATGAATAAAAGTAGGGAAGGATTTTATTAGGAGCTGAATTTGTGAAGAAAACGAAAGAGATACATTGAGGGAGACAATCCAATTGCCTTCCCAACCCAACCCAAATTTCACACCAAAATATTTCCCACTCACTCCCTCACTCTCTGTCAATAAGGCAGAACCATTTCACTAAATCATTGGAAATATCTCATGGCCCCCATTATGGGTTTCCACTTTTCATATAGACATTTTGTATTTGCTTATTATGGCCCTCAATATTCTCATCTTTATCACATTCCACATCTCCTTAACAAAGTAACTATCTCATTGACATCTTGTTATTGATATCAGATAACGAAAAATATCGTAGACCCAAAAATCTTTAATGAAGTTATAACGAAAACCATATCAGGTTATGGCAAAAACAAGTTGCTCAAAAGATTTGATATTATATCTAGTGGAAAAGATTTGATATTATATCTAGAAATGGTAGCAACTGGCAGCGGCGGTGGTGGCGACTGGCAAGCAACAAGGCAGTGGCGAAACGGGTTTTCCATGGCGGCCTATTTTCACATGGCGACTAGCGGTGGTGGAACAGTAATGGTGGAAAAAGCGGGGTGGAGAAAGAAGACAAGAACTTGAACAAAAGTGACCAAGAGAAGAAATGGCCAACTGCAGCTTGGAAAAAAAATAAGGCAGCAAAGTGGAAGGGAAGTGGCGTGGGATAAAGAAGAGATCGGCAGCAGCACACACTAACCCTAACTATCGTTATGAGTTTTTTGAGTGTTTGAAAAATAAGGTCAAAAATTGGGCCAGGCCCCAGTAAAACAATTATTTAATCTAACGTAATTTACAAAAGCCCTCCTCTATTATTCTTTTAGCTTTACCCAATTACTACCACCACCTAGGCAGCAACATTATATTTGTATTCTCAATGTTTAAAACACATGGTTCAAAATTTGGTTTGGCCCAATAAAATTTAATTTAACTTATAATACACATAACTTTAACCACCCCTCTCTCTTATTATTCTTTAGCCTCCCTTGAGTTAGCCCAGTAAAATTTAATTTAACTTAATACACACAATAACCATCGCTCTCTTATTCTTCTTCAGCCTCCCTTTGCCCTTGCTACTTACTACCACCAACAGCCATTGCAAGCTGGTTGCCACCACCGCCAATTGCCGTCAGATGCCATTTCTAGACATAATATCTATCAAATCTTTTGCATTAGAATTATATGTGGGATATTATGTTTTATTTTGACAACCTTGTTTCTTCCATAACTAGGGATGTCAAAAAAATCCGTACCCGCGGGTATCCGCAGACAAAACCCGCAACGGGTAGGAAATGAATGTTAGAATTATTACCTATTGTATCATTAACCCTATGTGTAGGGTGTTGAGTGTGGGAAACTACCTACTGCCGTATCTACTATTGCATGTAATCATGCCTAGTATCTTAGAGTAGTCTTTTCATATATTTTCATATGTACTTGCTTGCTTCATTATAAATAGAAGAGGAGGAGAGTGGTACTGTTGTCCACTACTCATATTTTAAAGTCTCAGTCTCAAGTTGGTATCAAAGCGGGTCGATCCTGCTCTGGTTTCTGTCTCATCTGGTCCGTCACCGCTGTCCGCGGTTGATCGCCGTTAGTCACCGCCGTTGTCCGCGGCTGTCTAAGTTCGGTTAACCTCGTTTCTGAACTACCCAACACTGTCAAACAACTTCTCAACACTGTCCGCCACTGTCTGCGTCCTCCGCCGCCGTCCGCCGCCGTCCGTCGCCGTCCGACGACGCAGTTCCGTCCGGAAACCACCGGATCTGAACCGCCTCTCCGTGCGACAGCCAACCCCGCCGGTGTCGCAGGCAGCGCCGTCGCCACACGCCTCCACGTGCGTCTTCTCTGTTCGCTGCAGCCAGGCGCGTGCCGCCCACGCGCCGCCTTCCCGCGCCGCCTTCCCGTCACCTGTTCGTCGTCACGCCACCTCCGTCGCCGTCGCCGGAGCCTCCTCTACCCGTTTTGACCATCAAATCTCTGTTCCGGTGAAGTTCAGTAGCACCTCTTGTGGAAATCGTCCCTTTTGAATTCGAAAATCGTCACTGTTTCACTGTTTTTGTTTATTCTCTTGATCATATCATGGCCACTGGAGGAACTGGGAGTGCTATTTCATTCTCCGGAAGCCCCTGCATTACGTCCGAGAAACTAAATGGCCAAAATTACTTATCTTGGTCTGCTGCCGTCGAGATGTGGTTTCTCGGTCAAGGACACCACGAACACCTTGAGAAAGATGGCAGCCACGTACCGTCTGAAAAAGCTGAACAGTGGAAACAAGCGGATTTCCAACTATGTGCTCTATTGTGGCAATCGGTGGAACCACGACTTTTGATGTCCCTACGGGCCTTCAAAACTTGCCACTCGTTTTGGAAGCGAACTCAGAATATCTATGCAAATGATATTCAACGCCTCTATGATTCGGCGAACAAGTTGGCATCTATGAAAATGACTAACCATGATATGA
>Ga0209589_1005132_pt1 | contig 22342 bp, 15 predicted proteins | sample CowpeawhiteBW_FD_187525 | JGI IMG/M metagenome (GOLD analysis project Ga0209589, IMG submission 187525) | Root nodule microbial communities of legume samples collected from California USA - Cow pea white BW (SPAdes) (version 2) | ecosystem: Host-associated > Plants > Roots > Nodule | place: USA...
AAAAAAAACAAAATATATATATATATATATATATATATATATATATATATATATACTAGAAAACAAACAAGTTAAAAAAAAATAAGGCGTTTGATTACAAATGGAACAGTATTTGTTTGAACGAACACTTTACAAACCCAATAGCTGAAGGAGCAGAAAAAAAAAATGTAATGCATACTGAATAATAATCAAAGGTTGTAGCTTATAATAATAACCTGTTCGCCCATGGTGACAGAGACATAAGGGTCGCTGGTACGAGTGTCGCGAGCTTTGAGATTAGAGCCTTTTTTGATACGAAGTTTGATAAGACCCAGAAAGCTCTCCATTAAAATCAAGGTCAAGACTGAACTTTTTAACCAAACATATGGTAACAAAAAACAAAATGGAATTTTACTGATTCAAAACAATAAGAACACAAAGAAAAACAAAACCAAAATACGAGGTGAAAAATGTTACAAGTCATTAGCGTTGATGGCAAGGACTAGAATTTGTGAGATTTGTGGATCGCCGCACTTCTCTACCACCCTGCATGCATGCTCGTAGGATTCGGAAACTTTCATGTACATTTATTTCTATTTTCTCGTTATATCATATGATCTATAAGTCTGTTACTTTTATTCTATGTGTATTAAGTGTTTGATAAATGTTTTTAATATATATATATATATATATATATATTTTTTTTTTTTTCGTTCAAATATAAGAGAATAACACTTTCTTTAATTGTTTAACATATCTAAGTGCATTTTATACTAAAACTTTAAGATAGATTTAATAAATTTTAAATAGATTAACATGTCAATTTAAAAATATCGTAACTCAAATGAGGAGAACTGGATTTCGTTAGAATTGAGGGTAATTTGTGTATACGATATATATGATTCTATTTTAATATAACTTATTTATGTGATATTTGTTTATTTTTAAGATATGTTCGGACAAAACCTTTGTGTGAGTCGATGTTTATATTGTTTAAAAAGATAAATAATATGGTGTTGATTTATCAAAATAAATGTAAGGTAATAAATTTTTATTTTTACTTGTATAAATAGATCGGTATAATAAATTTCAGGTTTTGATCCCTTAACTTTCAATAAAAATTGAAATTCGTCTATCTTCAAAACTTGAACCTAAATAATTCACTAATTTTAAAATTGTGTGAATTTAATCTTTTAAATCAAATTTAATTAAATTTATTTGACTTTTTAAATGTATATTTCTAGAAGAAATAAATGTGAATATATACATGAAATTTCTCATCCTATCTTGGGATTGATATTGCTACGAAAGGTTGAACTTATAAGTATTATGTTGGATATTGGCTACCTTTTGTTAGAGAATGAGTTATTATGTGCTTCATTTTTTGAATTCAGAAATATTTTTCAAACCATTCAATCAGAAAAATATTGTCATTTCTTGAACGAATGTTCCAGAATGTATTAAAAATATATTTTGGATTGAGTGTTTCAAAAGATATTTGTGGATCCGAAAATATCTTTCGAAACAAATTAAAAAAATTATAAATAAAAAGTGCAGGAATTTTATTATAGTTTTAATGAAGCATAGTTGGAAAATTGTAGGTTTTATAGAAGTGCAGGAAGGAAAAAGGGGATGCTAGAAGAAATTCTCAGGTCAGGGTAATGGGTTGCTATTTTTAGTGATAAATGAGGTAAGGCTTTTACTTTTTGTACCATTTAATTCTCACCTGCACCTCTATTTTCATAATACCAAATTTGTTCCTTATCCCCATTATGTGAGGCAGCAGCTGCACCTTCCATTTTCTTTCTCTTTTGTTTGAGAAACTTTGCGCCCCTGTTTGAGGTAAGTTTCAAATTTGTTTCAATGTTTGTAAACAGAAACAAAAGCAGTGCCATTTTAGTAAAACCGTAACCTTAAATCACTTTCGAATGCATTCAAAAACAACCTTCCACTTCAAAGTATGGTGCTACAACTAAAATTAACTTGTTTTGCGAGTGATAAAAGAATATCACCAAATCAATGTCAACCTTATTGCAGAATGTATGTTCCAAAAAATGAAATGTGGTGGAAGATAAAGGACTCAAATTTGAAGTAAGCGTAAGAAACATAAAATCCAAAATTTAAATTGTCAAATTTAATTAATAATTATCTAAATTCATTTTACTTTATAAGTTTATTTAAATGAATTTATCTTGGATTCAAATTTATACTTTTTGTTTATAAGTTTAATCCATTTAATTAGACTTGAATTGGATATAGATGAAATAATATTTTTAGATGATGAAATATAAAATCAATGTGTGTCTAGATCATTTCAAGTTTTAAAATATTAGGTCAAGTTAGATCCAAGTAAGGTAGTACTAGGTTGGGTTCATGCAAGTTTGATCCAAGTCGCTCGGGTCAAACTCAACTCAAGTAGACTTGAGCTTAGGTCAAATTGAATCATTTGAGATTTGGTTGAGCCGAGTCAGCCTATTCCAAGTGATTTGAGTCAGGTCGAATAAACACTCATTCAAGTAGGAATGGGTCCACATGCAGTCGTTATTTGAGTTCGGGTTGATCCATGTTCAACCAAGTTGTACTAGGCCCAAGTTAATCATTATCTAGTCAAGATCAAGTTGAGTCTAGCTCAACCAAGACTAGGTTGGCCATATCTCCATAGAGAACAAGTCAACTCAAGGTCAAGTTCAGTTGAGTCAACATAGGCTTAGGTTAGGTTGAGTCAACTTAGGTCCATATCGAGTTAAGTTAGCCCAAACCTAGGTAAAACTAAGTCAACTCAGATCTAAGTCAAGTCGAGTCAATTCAAGCCCAATCCAACATGAGTTAGCCTATGTCAAAGTAGACTCAATCAGGTCGAGTCGAGTTGGCCAGACCTAAGCCGAGCCAACTTGAGTTTAGTCAAGTTAGCCCCAACCACAGCAACCTAGGTCAAGTTGAGTCAACTCAAACCTAGGACAAACTAAGTCTAATTAAACCCAGATCTAATCAAGTCAATCAATGTCTAGGACCTAGTCGAGCACAGTCAGTCAAGTGTAGGTCGAGTTGAGTTAGCTTGGGCTTAAATTGCGCTTAGTTGACATGGTGTTAAGTTAAGCCAAATGAACCTAGGTGTAGGTAAATCCTTGTCAAACCAAACCTGTGTTGAGTCGAGTCAACCTTAGCCTAGGTCAAACCAAGTCGAGTTGAACCTAAGTTAAGCTAAGTCAACCTATGTAAAGTAAAAGTTTTTTTCCACTTTCTTGGATTTCGAGATATCACGACTCTCAAAAGTTAAGACTAAGTTTCTCCCAAATTAAGTTTATTCCAAATGAGTATAAACCCTAATTTTGATTTTAGGGATTGTTTTATGAAAATTGTATGAACCTTGATTATAATTTTCCCCAAATTATTATAACCCTTAATTATGAAATTTAGGGATTTTATGTTTTCTGCTGTTTATGGTAATTTTTTTTTAAAGTTTTGAATTTATATAGTGTTACTTATTTAATTAAAGTTGTACGAATTTTGTTATGTTTTGCATTGTGATAATTGTGATTTGTGAATACAAATTTTATCTTTTTCTAAATAGGTGAGAGGTGATAAATTTATATTAGAAAGATTATGATAAAGAGTAAAAGAATTGATTCTTTTTTGGAAAGAGGAAGGTTCATGATAAAGATGAAAAAAAATGCAACTACATTAACTAAACTTAAGAAATTTCATGAGAACCAAGAATTCAAGACAATGAAAAATAAATCTCTAAATTTCCTAGAGTTACATATAATGAATTTAAAAATTTATTAGAACACGATCCGGAAAAAACGTCCTCAAATTTGACAATACCCACCAAATCAAATTGATGAGGTATGAATGGCTTATCAAAATGGTATTCATGGTTTGATATCATGATATAATAGCATGATATAATAACGAATGATAGTCATTTTTTTTGAATTCTACTATTATGTGTGCTTGTTTTAAGCCGAAGAAATGAAGAGAAAAAATGAAAAAAAAAATTCTAACTAAAAAAAATATATGTAACAAATTTAATTTGGCGCCCCTAAATTTTTTGTCCAAGTTCCGCCACTGATTGAATCATGTCTCTCTTTCAACATTGGAAGGCCAAATACAAAATCTAATGAAAGATTCATCTGAGGCAAACTAATGTTAAGTCTTTCCTTGTCTCTTCTTCATGTAGTTGATTATTGAACAATAGTGCCTAATTGGTGTGACTAACACAACATGTCTAATATTGATCATTAAGCGGACATTGTTCAACTTGCCTAGTGGACATCATCAAACTATAAGAAAATTCTTGAATAATGACTAATTTTAGTGACTAAAAATAATTAGTCACTAAAGTGACCAATTGAGATACCAATATATAAACTAAAAGTTATTGGTAACTAAAATAGTTTAAGAAAAAATTATAATTGTTCTCTAAATTGGTAACTAAAATAGTTTCTATCACAATTTGGTTTTTACATTGGTCACCAACATTAGTTGTCAAGATTTTGGCTACCAAAGGAATTGATCTCTAAATTGGTTACCAAATATATTTTTGGTCACTAAAATTAGTTATTATTTAAGAGTTTTATTGTAGTGTAATTTATGAAGCATCATTGTTTTCTCTTTTGGTTGTTATTGGATTCTTGTTCCAATGAGACAACAATTAGAACAAAAATAGCAACAAGGATTGACAAGATAGAGCAAAAGCTAATGTCCATAATAGAAACTCCTCTAGCAATTAACGACACACTAAAGGGTCAATCTTTGTATCAAAGCATTTTAAGAGATTATATAACACAATTCATTATTATTGTTCTTTCAAATTACACACATAAATAAATTGTTTGTTTTTATTATTGAAGATAAAATGCATACATATGCATATATGTCATATAGGGCCAAAGGAATTATTGTAAATTTGATTATGTATATACCATTTAAAGCACTTAATAAGTATTTTTATGTGTAAAATGATGCTTAAGGGTGTGTTCTTTTGGGGGATGGATATGGGGAAGAGTCTGAAGATGAATTTGTGTAGATTTGGGTGGATGAATTTGTGTTTTTTTTAGTGGATTTAGAGAGTAAAGTGAGTGGATTTGGAGATAAGTTTTATGAAAGTTAGTGAGAGATTTGATTGATGTGATAAATAAAATTAATTGTAAAAATAGATAGAATTAGGAAGTTACCAAAATACCCTTGATGGAAAAAGAGAATGATTTTGTAATTTGGTGTTATAAAAATAATTATAATTAATTAATACAAATTAAAAAAATGTTAAAATTGTATGAAATTTTAAAATAAAAAGAATTAAATTTTAGTAATGTAAAAAATTTTATAGAATTAAATTTAAAAAAAATATACAATTAAATTTTAAACAAAAGTTATAAAAAAAGTTAAAAAAAAGTTAAAAAAAAGTAAAAAAACAAACACACATACACACACACTGGTGTCGTAACCGGTGTCATCCCCTTCAATGCTAAGGCACCTGTTACATAACCGATGCCATCCACGCAACACACACTTGCAACACCAGTTAGCTAACCGGTGCATATCTTCATCACCACCACGCCACCACCTCGTGCAACCATAGCCACCACCTCGTGCAACCACAATCCACCCCTTCATCCTCTTCCTCGTCCACCACACCCAGCCACCTCATCTTCTTTTCCCTCCATGATGAACTCAACAATCACACACACACACACCATAACTCACCTCTCAAAACACTGCGAGTATGAAAACGTGAGCACAAGGTCATTTTTGTCATTTGCCTAACATTATCGCAGTATCATCGCAGTTTTGAGGGGATGAATTAATCCATCCCCCCAAATCCGCTCTCCCACATCCGCGAAAATCATTGAAAAGGAATGCGGTGATACAGCCAAATCCGCTCTCTCAAATACCGTTGCACAGTACCATTCACACAAACGAACATTGTGTAAGTGATGAATTTAAATTTTGGATTATTTGAATTATTCAGAATTTAGGTTACTTTATATAGATAGAGATTGCATTAACTATGTTTGATTTATTAGTAAAACTCACTTTTATTTTCTCAAGATAGTTATGGGAAATTTATTATTGATAAAGACTCATTATAGGAGGCATTAGAGGGTGATGTGTTCAATCGCCCACATGTTGATAAGATCTTCTATGATGTTGTGAAAGAAATGAGGCAAAGAAAAACTTATGCTTGGTATCAACACGTGCAAAATTCAAACATACTTCATCTTGTCAATATGATGTGAATTATTATTATTTTTAAATAAAGGTTATGATTGGGGATGACAAAACGAACAGACTACGCGAGCTAGTCTATTAGCTTGTACGAAAAAACACAGGATAAACTAAGATTTCAAACCCGTTAGCCCATATAGGCCGAACCTGCATTACTTGTAGTCCACACAAGCTTGGGACAGAATGAAGCGAGCTAGCCCGTGACCCCCATACATGAACTCTTTCCTTCCACAGTTAAAAAGATATACTATGGGTGTTGAGAAGACTAAAGGTATTAAAAAAAGAAAGATTTGGTACTGAAGACTCCATTGGATTCTTCACCTAAAGAGAAATATACACTACTAAAAATTCTCATATTACATAGGATTTTTCTTGGAAATTTGTTAGAAAAATTTGCTAGAAAATATTTTTTTTCTACTATTTTTCTAAAAATCTTAAATGATAGGTAATTATTTTATGGGTAATTATTTCCTACAAAATTATAAAATTCGTATGTATTTTTTAAAGAATTTGTTATGAAAAATGTTTTATACAAAATATTTTGCAAAAGAAAAATGGCAGCAATTTCCTACAAATTTTTTCATAACAAAATTTATAACTATTTCCTACAAAAAAAAAATCAAAACAAAATTGGTAGGAAATATAAGTTTTTTTAGTAGTGATAGATTAAGAGTGAGCCCAACAATGCTACTAAAGCCTAATAATAATCAGGATCATGCACCACAAAGCTCATAATTCCAATTTAGTAGCTCAAAACTAACTGTTGTAGAAAAATTGCTTGACATGGACATATCTGCAACAATTACATGGAGTAAGAACAAAGAGAAATCAATGCTAAACAAAAAAAATGAACCAAAGTGCATAAAAGAGAGTTTCATGAACAGAATGTCAATGCCAATTTGTGAGAAGTTCTATACATCAAATTTGAAAAAAAAAAATTGTGGGCCTCCTACGAACCAAGACCTATGTGGGGCAGGCCTAAATGGATCAAGTGCGGGACTAGCCTAAACTTTGTCAGTCCGATCCACATTGTCACTCCTAATTATGATGTATTTTCCGTCTATAAGTTATGGAGTGAAATTTCCATCACAAATATTTTGTGATAATTAATAATATGTTTATATCGCATATTCATCACAATTAATTTTGGGACTAAATGTTTTCCTTCTTTTGTCACGACTTCTAACATAAAATTATATTTGTTAGTGAGAAATGACCATATCGTGAGTAGCTATTATCTAATTGATGTAATACCATTTAGCATTAGATTTCCGCATAACTTCTTAGTCTTCTTCTTAGTCTTCCTGGTAGATATATAAGGTTTTGGCTAAGAATCTATGAACATTGTTGTTGATTGAGTTCAATTTCATAGATGGGAGAAAAAAAATTTCTCCTGCGGGATCTTTGGGTTTGATGATACTATTGAAATGTCTATGCGTGAAATGGAAGAGTGAGAAGTTGATGCAAAAATTTTCACAACTTTATAAATGGGGAACTTATGTTCTTGTGTTTATTTGTTATTTTTTTATAATTTAATTTTTTTTATAAATAAGATAATTATAATTTGGAAAATAAATTACTAATAAAATGTAAGGATGTAAAATTATTGGCGGACTTGATTTAGTAATTGTTTTCTTGGACGTGTTGAATTGAATGCATATATAAAGAAGTTATGAAGTGTTGTGTGGAGTACATTAAAGATCTTTAAAGTGGATTCTATTGCTGAGTTCTGGATACTCCTAAATAGTTTTTTCAAAGACTCTGTTAGGATTGAGTATGAGATAAGATTACCCTAATATGAAATTATGATCGGTCTATTTATTTAAACTTGAATATGACTTAATTTCAATATGTAATAAATAAGACAATTATAAATTACACATATTTATAATTCTTAAAAACTTGTACTTTAAAAAGATTATTATAACACTGAACTAGCTAGATTAAAATACTTAAATTAATATCGAAATTAATATCTAAATTAGTAATTATCATGATTAATAATTTTTTATCATTGAAATTAGTTATTATTTAAATATTTTTCTTTTTAGTGACAGAACTTATTGAGTTTTGATGTCAATACTTAAATAAACTCCATTTCATATTTTTCTTTTCTTCGTGTTATTCAATATAGAATTTATATATTTTCTTTTATATTAATGCTCAAAGCTTAATGAAGAAAACCCTTCTCCAATCCTTTGATTGTTCTCTAATATTTCCCATGATAAATTGTTTTTTTTTTCTATCATTCTAGAACTTGAATGAACATGTAAGCTTTCCCAAACAGGGAGAGGTTCCTTAAATTTCAAGAAACAGTTGCTCACAAAATCATCAGATTGTATATCGACACTTATAGTTTTAACCACCAACATCAGGAAACAACATCAAACTACGTAGTTGAAAATGTTTTCCCAAAATTGAATCTTGAATCAACAATGAATAGAGTCAAGTTTCAAACATATAAATCAACTTACAGTGTTATGAAACTACACAAGCTATGAATCTTGAAGCAACTAAGATATGAGATTACATAGCTGAACGACAAATTAAGAAAGACGATCACATATACTTTAAGATACTTGAAAAGAGGAATCTCTTTGAGAACACATACATGTGCAGTTGAACTTCCTTTTTACTGCACGACATGCACACCTCATACCCTTCACCCATTCTTCCTTTAACAAAAAGCATATATTTTTTCACAAAAATGTCTTTATCAAATTACTCTCCCATATTAATATCTCATTGGATACACAAAAAGAAAAAAAAAAGATCGCATTGACCATCTAACAAAAAGGCTTCTACATTGGTCCCAATGATCTATATATAATTTTTTCATATTCATAATAAAGAATATGCTGCACTCAGAAGAATTTCAATCTAAAACTTGTTAATGAAGTATCTACCGCCAAACTATTTGGATTGAAAGACCCTTTTGAAACGTAAACTTTTGATGTTCTTCTTTTTTTGATGACTTTTTGAGTGAGATCACGTGCAAGGCTGCGGGTGATGCCATTTGGTAATTAGGGTTAAAGTGAAAATCTTATACTGCAACTAAAATATCTTTGTTAAAAAGTGAAGACCATAATATTAAAGTACGTGGTTGATTATACAAGTTGAGAGAAACGTACCACACAATAACACACTATCCCTTTTTATTCACAGCTAGATAGATAGGTGATATCTCTTGGTTATCGACATATTTATGGTGTCCAGTGCATTGACAAGACAAAACCAGAGCATGATTCGATTAGATTTTTCCAACTTACCAAAACTCATGCATTCATTCTAATCTATCTATTTTCCACAATGTTTATGAAAAAAAAATGAATCATCATTAGAGAAAACATACTCCACAAAATCAAATAAAAATCTCACATAATAAATTAAGGATTAATGTGTTTTTTTAAGTCCATGTTCAGTGAGTTTCAATTTTGGTTCTGATAAATTTTTTTCCTTTAAAATTGAAAATTAGTACATTTTGATCCTCATATATGACTGTAGTTAACATTTATGTATTGAACAAAATATTAATTGATTAATCCAAATAAAACATTGAATATTGAAAAAAAAACTCATAAGATTTATAGAATAAATGTTATTTATCTATTTTAGAATGAATATTAAAAACTCAAAAAATTATTTGAAATTTTGAAAACATAAAAATTAAACAAAAACATCTTATGTAGATTAATATAAAAATTCTCTCATTTTATGAATGTCAAATTTTATACAGATAAAAAACATTTTTTATGAAAAACAAAATCAAAACTTAAAAACATATTTAGCTATAATAAAAAATTTATCACATTTTATATATGCCTATCTGTACAGATTTCGGCTACCTGCAGATCATCATCACCGCAAGTTGCATGCTAATGGATTGTTTTTAATTAATCTTTTTTGATAAAAAAATAAATTATGTCAATAATGATTATCACTACCAAATATTAAACTCAGATTGTGTCTGATCGATTTAATTTGGAGTTAAATCGTTCAACAGAGGTGTTACTTAAGGTCTATCGGAGAAATATAATAAAATATATTAATTCCATTTATTTATCAAAATAACAACATTTTTGATTGAGTGGTTTAGGAAGACCTGCCCATTTCTTTTTACCAAAGAAGCTAACACTAAATCAGAGTTTTTAATATATAAGTATTTAAAAATATATACATGTATAATATTTTTCACTAGTGTATATATATATATATATAATTAATGTATTATGCATGAAGAAATTTTAACTACTTTGTAAGATATTGAAACTTCTTCATTTTTAATATTTGAAAAAAAATTAAATATTGAATGTTTTGAGTACTTTAACAAATAAAATTGAAATGAGAGTCTCAAATCTTAATGAGAACAACCTTGGGTTGAGGAAACACTACTACTTTATTATCAACAATGAGTTTCGAAAGATATATGACCTTGATCAAAGAATCAATGCGTTGTACGCATAGGGTTTTAATGTTGGTTAGAACCAATGTAGAAAGTAAGAAATTTTACATTGGTTTGCACTGATGTAGAAACTGTGAGATTTCAAAATGGTTCAATCCAACTATGTACATAATAAACGTAGTTTCTATTAAAGATACAAACTATTAAAAGGGGATTGAATAGGGAATGAGTCTTTTTGGCGTTAATGTTGGACCGTCTAAAAAAGATCGCATTGAGAGTATAAGAAAGATACAAAATTATTTATGCTAGTTCATCCTTAATAGTTGGACCAATTCTTTTTTAGAAAAATCCTTAAAGAGTTCTATTGTCAAACAAACACTACAATACATAGGCCATTCTCGGTTATCAAAAGTCCACAAGTCACTCTTGATTATTCCTTTATAAGCTCTACTTCAGGGATGAAAAAAAATCTAATTTTCTTATCGATCTACTTTTATTCTGATCTAATCTATTAAAAATCCAGTTTAATGGGTCTGAATTTCAATCTAATCTACATTTTATATATTTTATGGATTTGATATCCATTGTCTAAATCAAGATTTTCAAATATGGATAATCCAAAAAATCTAATCCAAATTTTCAATTTAAATTTCCAGTTGGGTTAGGCTAAAGGTTGAGATGGACTAGGCTAAATTCAGACTCGGACAAGCGTTGCTCAACGACCTGTATGGATCGGGCAAGCCCGACGATCCTGAAACGTCAGGTGGGCCTGACGACCAGAATGGACGGGCCTAAAGACATTAACGGGCTAGGCAGACCTAAAGACACAAAAAGGCTAGGCGAGTCCGACAAACCAAATGAGTGGGTCGAGCCCGACGACCCAAAAAAGTCGGGCGAGCCCGATGACCCGAATGGGCCAGGTAGGCCTAAAGACTCAAATGGGCTGGGTTGGGTCAGCTCTTCGGACGGGTCATGCTCGACGACCTATATAGACATGGCAAGCTTGGCGACCTTGATGGGTCGAGCGGACCTGACGACCAAGATAGGATGAGTCGACACGACGACTTGGATGATCCGTGCCAAACAACCTGTACGGATCGAGCAAACCCGATGACCTAATGGGTTGGGCTAACCCGAAGACCTGGATAGGTCGGCCTAGTTCTTTTTTCCTAAATTTATTATTTTTCTTTTTCCTTAAGCCTGAAAGAGTTAAATTCGTCTGTTTTTGAATCATCATAATATCTAGACCTAGTTCTCCTCTTTGAATAGAGGCTATAGTAATTTTTCTTAAATTTGTCAATCTAATAAGGAGACAATATACTTTTACATTGTTAAATATTTTTTGACCTAAGAAATTTTTCCTTGACGGATCAAGCAAACTCGACGACTTGGACAAGCTGAGTCGACCCGACGACTTGGACAAGCTGAGTTGTGTCGGCCTTAAGGACACATGTTTTAGAAAATTTAATTTAAATTTATTTTATAAAAAATGGATTATGGAGTTTGAACTTAATCCAAATATTTGGACTTGATTTAAATCTTGATCCAAATATTTGGATTTGGATTTTAAAAAATTCCAAACTAGTTTTGCTGGAAAAATGGATTTGGATCAAAAATTTGATCCAATTATTTGGATTTAAAATGGATGTGGAATGAATCATTAAAAATCCAATCCATAACCACCCCTACTTGAGAGTGAGAACTCTAAGTATTTCTAACTTTCACTTCTACTTACAAACCAACAAAGTTGAGTCTAAGAAATAAACCTTGTAGAGATAATAGAAACTAAAGCTTCCTTACAAAGGGGTTATTCATAGAGTAAAGGATATAGTTAATTTCACGCTCCCACTAGTACACATAACAAAGCACAAAGAATATACACTAGATTTTTTTTACTCTAGATGTTAGTTCTAATGATTGTGTACTTTTTCCCTGCTTTTTCTTTTATTTATTGCTCAAAATTTGATCCTAGTACAAAAATATTTTCGTTAATGTCTTCGTTATAATTTTAATAATGTAATTTGTCTATAATGCTCTTATAACTAAAGGAAGGAAAATTTCTTTTCGAAATAATAGACTCTCGAATCCAAGATATCTTGAACCTAGGGGACTAGTATGTTGTATGAGGTTGATATTGTGTCGTTAACCCAAGACGGCATCACCTTGACACGAATATCTCAACCATAACAATATGCACATCAACCCAGTCATCTTCCCAAAACAAGATTAATATGGTTAATCAAGTATTAGATAAACAAGCCATATTACAAAAATCCTAAACCACCTACGAAACACCATAACTTGTATAATCCAGGCCCATCCAAGTAAAAGTCCACAAAGGTATTATAAACAACATTGTTCACGAGGTAAGTATGACAGATTCAATATAATATTTATTACTTTCTTACACACATACCTAACTTGGGCATCATAATGTTTTTGCAGGCATCCTGATCGTTCATGTTGGAGGACACAGTGGGAGGACATTTCAACCTTTGAAGTAGGATAACCAGATACATCTCAGATTGAGAAGAAGAAGAAGAAGATAGTCGAGTAGTGTTTCATGTGGATGAGTCTTACGAGTACATTTCGACTCCATAAGAACATTTGACACCCATGGTGGAGTTGATATATACCTAAACTACATGGTGTCCATGTTGGATCGAGTGTTTGCCTTTGGGACATGGTCACAACAAATAAGTTGAGGCTTTGTATTGGCTCAATTGGCCTTCAAGAATAATTGATGATGAAGTCACTACCCAAGGTGGTAATGTAAATCAAACTCCTAGTGGGAGAATTATTAGTATTATGGAGTCTGATTTAGTCCCACATCATTTAGTATTGCGAGATGTTGTTCTCTACTTTTCTTTATAAGCAACCTTTTTTAAATTTTGAAATACACACTGGAAGAAAAATACTTCCTAGTGTTAGTATCTATGTTGAAGCACAATAAATTCTTGTGTCGTTTATTTTTCTCTCCTTTTATTCTCTTATTCCTAACAATTGGTATCAGAGCCAGATTCGTGAGTTTGATTCCTAGTGGGACAATTTCTAAGGGGGAGATTGTTTTAGGTGGCGTCAATTGTCTTGTGGCGGAGGCTAAGTGGGTCGAGTCATAATTGAATTATGGCGCTTCGACTATTATGCTCTTAAGTAAAAAAAGTTGCACCCTGACTAATAGCTATAACTTTTGGCCTATTGGTAAACGCTCGATCCAACAATCCACTAGGAGTATGACGAACCAAGACAAGTTACCCACACCAGAACCATCTAGTAACATCACTAACGAGATGATGCTGCTATTAGAATTCCAAAAATGAGTTTTCGAGGGTTAAAATGCACAATGTTAAGAAACAATTTCCCTCAAAGAAGAAAATGATCGCATGAGGACAAAATTAGAAGAGGCGAGTTAAGAAATACCGACACTTGAGATGTCACAGTCAAAACATGAAATAAAGACCAAAGAAGGCAACCTCAATGTACTAATCAACATTAACCCGATAATAAGCACCATGATGACGACCTCTAGTACACACCAAAATCTCTTTTTGGATGGGATTAAAGAAACTCCATTGCCAACAAACTGGAAGGCCTTCACTTTGGACCAATGTGATGAAAGCACGAACACTGACGATCACATAGATGTCTATGTCACACAGGTCAGTCCTGATACAACTGATGACACCATATCCTGCCAAGTCTTCCCCACTTCGCATAAAGTAGAAAGAAAATCTAAGTGGGTTTACAAGGATTCCTCATTATCGACTTCTTCCACTACTAAAAATTATCATATCATATGGGATTTTTCTTGTAAATTTGTTAAAAAAATTGCAAGAAAATACCTTTTTCTACTATGTTCTCTAAGAATCTTAATTGGCAGGTAATTCTTTCGTGGATAATTATTTCCTTCAAAATTATAAAATTCGTAAGTATTTCCTACAAAATTTATTGTGAAAATTGTTTTATACAAAATATTTTGCACAAAAATTGGCACCAATTTCCTGCAATTTTTTTTTCATAATAAAATTTATAAGTATTTTCTACGAAAAAAATTTAAAACAAAATTGGCAAGAAATATGAGTTTTTTTAATAGTGTTCAACACCTCGATAATACGTTTCGATACACAGTTCGCAATATGTCAATCACACCATCTCAACTTAATAGCCTTAGTTAGTATTAGGCGGGAAAAGGTGGAATCCTTGTGGAATTTCATAGAGATATTTGAAAAGATAATCGTCAATATCCGCAACTTGAACCCTGAAGTTGCTTTGCATCATATGGTAATGACGTTAAGACCGAGACCTTTTATAGATAGACTGTGCAAGAAACCCACAACTAATCGGACGACAACCAAATTTATGTAGCTTGAGGAGCTAAAAGAATTTAGAAATAAGATAAGGGTGGAAGGTAGCTTAGCCAAGAAAAAGCTACTCAATAGAGACAATACTGATGAAGGAGCTCATTCCAAGCTATGGCTCAAGCCAAGATGAAGACCTCCAAGGAAGATGGTGGTGCAGAAGCTGTGGAAAAGGTTGGTAGGTGTCTCGGTTTTATGGTGTTTAGGGTGGCAAGATGGTGGCTCCTCCTCTAAGATATATAACTCAAGCAAGGAGAGAGGCTATGGTGGTGTTTAGGTATTCTCAAGAGAGGTTGGGCCAACTCAGGAGGAGGGTGGCTAGTGGAGACCACATGGGATGCTATAGCCTTTTGGTGACCTAAATGAGTAGTATGACACAATTTTGGCAGCATAACCTTACTCAATTCATAGGTGAAAATACATGGGGAGAGACACCATTATTTATAGAGTAAGGTGTCTCCAAAGTGGACCAAAACCCTAAAATGCTATCTTGCACCAAATCCTAAAAATCTCATCTTGGTGAAGGTGAGCATGACACATGGCACCCTAACTTTTAGAAAAACTCTCCACTCCTAAAGTGACATGTGGAAAACCACTTTAGCCAAAGTTCTCAAGGAAAGTGACACATGGCCACTACCTTAGTAAGAAAACTCTCCACTAAGAGCTTGCCATGTGGGCACCATGTCTCTCCACCAAGCTAGGGTTACAAAATTACTCACCTAAGATTAGCTTAAGCTAGGCCCAAACCCTATACAACTTGGCTCTTAATACAAAGCCTAAAAGAAATCCTACATTACATGACCCTCATTACAGGGTCTAAAAATTCCTAATCTACTAGAGATACTCCAAAATGGCCTAATACATAGAGTTTTACTTCACCTTGCATAGATGACTCCAACTCTTCTTGAAAGTGCTTGGCAATGGCTAGGGGTCATGCCATCAAGTACTTAAAAGGCAGGACCCTGAATCAAGGAACAAAGAACATCCAAATTTGCGTGTTATACACTATTGAATGTGCAAGGTAGCGTGCTTAGTAAACACCCTCAATACAAACCTCTTAGTGACACCTCGGAAGACGCAAAAGCATCCTAATGCAAACCTTAGTCATTGATATCGTTACCATTGGAATTTCGGGCATACTGTTGATCAATGCTTAACCATCAAGGATATGTTTGAGAATTGATTCAAGTGGGGCATCTCACATGTTTTGTTTGAAGGGACAAGTAGGAAAGCCAAAACTAAAAATGGTGCAAGGTGGAATAGGAACAATAGGGAGAAGACACAATAAGGATGTTAGAGAAAAATTGAAGAAACCCTGTTTATTTTTATTAAGCTTTGTTAAAACAACAAAAGTATATAACATGACTATATTTTGTTTGTAACAACTAAACGTTTTTTGTTAGATGATATAACACCTTGTTGTTTTTGCTTCGTCTGATAAATGGTATTCTTAATTAGACGATACAAACACACTTATTAAGTTTCCATTCTTAGAACACATTATATATGTTATATATGTTTGCAAAGAATGTCTTCGTCTAACAAGAAGATCACAAAGCTCACATCATTAGAGCTCATTTAATGCATCTTTTCATCTGAATGTTGGCATACACAAGAAAAGGAAAAGACATCTCTAAAGATCTCAATGGGAAGAATTTTTTTTGAAATTGATCCTTTCTCAACAAGTATTTAAAAAAATCCTTCAAGTTGAAGAAAAATAGCAAAGTGATCATAAGTGCAAAGATGTTATCTATTTCATTGTTCTAAGATCTAAGTGCCTAGATCTTCATGTGAACAATATTTTGTGTTCAAATCACAAACTAGTTGAGTGAGTCCACTTTATATACGTCATAAAATGATATCCCCTCTTGAGTAAGCAACCTTTGCAATCTTTGTGATTACATCTCTATACAAACATTGTCTGGTTAGTTAGGACTGGTTCTTGTCCAAGAATACTTGAGTTAGCCAAGGGAGGTTGAACTTCAAAGATACTTTCTGTCTTAGCTAGCAGTGGCCACATTATAAAATTTACTCATCTTAGCCAGTAGATACTCAATTCCAAAGAATACTCGTGTTAGTCAGGAGTGGGTGGATTACAAAGAATACTTGTCGTAGCCAAGAATGGACGCATTCAAAAAAATATTTATTTGCCAAGGGGTGGTTGAGGTCCAACTAGTTCTCATTTTGTATCTTGTAGCAATAGTTTGCCTAGTGAAACTCAATATGTTGATTAAAAATTGGATGTAATTTTTGTTAACTAATCAACTATATTATAAAAATATAGTGTAAATCCTTCTTATTTCTTCTCTTTTAAATTGTATGGTATTAAATATAACTAATCTCAGAAGGAGAATTTTGTGAAAACGAGTTTTGAAAAAAAAATTAAGCAATCTAGCTATCAAGCTTGAAGTTGTGGTTGGCTTTCCTTGTCATCAAATGCAATCTCTTAAAGAAATCACTTGATAACGCGTTTGTAAACCAAAACCATCATATGATTGCATATCATGAAATGATATATTGCAAAAATTACAAAAATGTCTTAAAAATACAATTCAATCCTCCTTTGTTATTTTTTGACTCATTTTCCATAAAGAAAATTACATAGAGGAAGATTGCAAAAAGTACAATATATACTCACAAGGAAAGAATATGACATTTTAGACACCTTTTTTATTGATTTTTAAGCATCTAACATTAAATGTGTTGGTAGAGAAAATTTCTCACCACATTATTTTTTACTTTGGTTAACTTGTAAATAATCACTACAACAAAATATGAAACTAGTTTTCAAATAATAATGTCGACCTATTCTAACATGATGTTAAAAAATATTTTTTATTTGAATATCATTACTTTATTTTTAACTATTTGTTTGTTTAAGTTAGTTTTGGTTTGATTGATACTAATTTTATTTATTTTATTATTTACTTAAGTTAGTATTAATTTAGTCAATACTAATATTGTATAATTTTAATATTTATTTTGGTGAGAGTCAACTATGCACATACTAATTTATGTGCTATGAATATGTATGTCTTCATGACAACAAATAGTAACTATAAATTATATTACTTTTAATTCAAGAGTTCAAATTTAAGGATGACAAATCTTCTTATTCACAATTTTGCTTATTCAACTTTTCTCTCACTTTCTTATATAAAACTTTTCGCGCACAACTTCTTCGTTTACACTGATTTCATTCATCGAGTACAATTCTATAAATGAAATAATATTGACATGACTAATACTACATAGAGATGATTTTTAAAAGTCTGAGTTAATGGATTAACATCAATAATTTTAAAGTCTGCTATTCCTGTCATGTAAATTTGACATCATAAACTAATTAACATAAATTTGTGTTCATTAAATTGGCCTTTTATCGAGCCAAATATGTATTTATACGTAGGAATCATATCTCAATTACTTGTCATTTTTATTTGTTTTGTTGTTCATTTATCTTTCCATTTAAACAATTATTTCAATTTTAAAAAATAGTTACTAAAATTAGTAAAATAATAAAACTAAAAAATAATTTTTTTTATTATAAATAATTATTTAAATTTAAAATATAATAATTAAGAGGATAAAATTGATAAAATAAAAAGGACACCAAAGATGTTTATCTCTTCATATATGTAGTTGTATTAATATTAATATTATTATTAGTAGTAGTAGTATTAGTATTATTTTTTTTATCACTACGCAATACTATTATAGTATTATTATTATTATTATTATTATTATTATAGTTAGATACATATTTTACTTTTATTTACTATTTTATCATATTTCAATTACTTGCTCTTTGTATTTGTTTTATTATTCATTTTATCTCTATAACTTGGTATTTTTTGAATTGAAAAAAATAGTTACTAAAATTAATAGAATGATGAAACTGACAAATAATTCTTATTATGAATAATTATTTAAATTTAATAAATAATAATTAGAGGATAAAATTGTAAAAACAAAAAAAGGTCATAAAAAATGTGTATCTCATTATATATTTAGTTAGTGTGGGTTATTATTATTATTACTATTATTATTATTATTATTATTATTATTATTAATAATACTATCACTACGGGATATTATTATGATAGTATTATTATTATTATCACTATGGGATATTATTATAATAATGTTATTATTACTATTATTGTTAGACACACATCTTAATTTTATTTACTACGAGATCATATTTCAATTAGTTGTCATTTTTATTTGTTTTGTTGTTGATGTATATCTTTATATATAATTATAGATTATTAGAATGTCAACATTAGCCTTGATATTTGCATTGATATTAATATTTATAGCATAAAAATTATTATTATTATTATTATCATTTGTTTGTTATTATTAGTATCATTATTATTTTTATTATTATTATTACTATTCATAATGATATTATTAGTATAAGTACTTTTTTTAATTATAAAAGACGTTATTATACTAAATACTTTTGCTAAATAGATTTTTAATTTTTTAAAAATTTTATAATTTATATTAATACTATTATTATTTTTTAATGGTTAAATAAATATAATAACAACAATATTATTATTCTAAACAAATATGAAATAAATAAAAAAATGTGTGTACACACACGGATCATATACTATTATAATTATTTTGTAAAATCAATTAAGTGCACCATATTGAGATATTAATTTTATTTATTATATTTAAAAATGAATATACAATTTCATTTCATTAATAATAATATTTACAACAATATAACCTAATTTTCATGATATTTATTATTTTATATTTATATTATTGTTATTATTATTATCAATTATAAGTCTAATTATTATTATTATTATTATCAGCTCTAATTATAATAATAATAATTATTATTATTAACTATAATTGTTGTTATCAACTATAATTATTATGATTAGTATTACTATCAACTATAAGTTTTATTATTATCATTATTAACTACAATTATTTCTATTATTATATTACTATTATTATTATTATTATTATTATTATTATTACTACTATTATTATTAGTTAGAAATATAATTGGCTTAATTACTCGGATCATACCCATTTTGGTTTGAAAATTTTAAAATGGTACCCACTTTGAACTTTGTCTCAATTTAGTACTCAATTTTGATTATTGCATCAATGTAGTACCCTCCGTTAAGTCTTCACAAACGGCGTTAACTACCTTGCCACGTGTCAGCCTCTGGATTTTTTATTTTTTCAATTTTTTTAAAATTTTTTTAAAATTTTTTTTTGCCACGTGTCAAATCTTTGATGTGACACGTGTCAAGGTACCTGACAAGTGTCATTATCTTCATTTCAACTTAGTCCCCACATGTCTCTATTTGTTTCAATTTAGTACTCATATATATATATTTATTGGTTTCAATTTAGTACCCAATTTATTTATTTTAATTTTGTCTGAATATTTTTTTACAAAATAGAGAAATATTATGATCCGAGTAATTAAACCAAATATAATTATTATAATAGTTATTATTATTATTGTTGTTGTTATTGTTTTTATTATTATTATTATTATTATGGTTACAATACACATTTTACTTTTACTTAATATCTATGAATCATGTTTTAATTACTTGACCCTTTTATTTGTTTTGTTGTTTATTTATCTTTACATTTGAATAATTATTTCAATTCAAAAAAATAGTTATTAAAATTAGTAAAACAATAAAACTGAAAAATATTTTTTTTATTTTAAATAATTATTTAAGTTTAAAATATAAAAATTAAGAGGATAAAATTGAAAAAACAAAAAAGGACACCAAGTTGTTTATCTCTTCATATATGTAGTTGTATTATTATTATTATTATTATTATTATTATTATTTTTATCACTATGCGATATTATTTTAGTGTTATTATTATTATCTATTATTGTTATTGTTATTATTATTATTGTTATTATTATAGTTAAACACACATTTTACATTTATTTACTACGGAATCATATCTTAATTACTTGTACTTTTTATTTGTTTTGTTGTTCATTTTATTTTTATATCTGTGTTATTATTTGAATTAAAAAAATAGTTACTAAAATTATTAAAATGATAAAATGGGAAAATAATTTTTATTATGGATAATTATTTTAATTTAACAAATAATAATTAAGAGGATAAAATTGTATAAACAAAAAAGCACACAACAAAAGTATATCTCTTTATATATGTAGTTATTATATTATTACTATTATTATTGTTATTTTTATTTTTATCACTACGAGATATTATTATAATGGTATTATTATTATTATTATAGTTTGACACACATCTTAGATTAATTTATTACGGGATCGTATTTCAATTACTTATCATTTTTATTTGTTTTGTTGTTAATGTATATCTTTATATATAATTATAGATTATTATATTTGACATTAGCCTTCGTGTTAGCATTAATATTAATATTTATAGCATAAATATTGTTATTATTATTATTAGTATCATTATTATTTTTTATATTATTATTACTATTCATAATGGTGTTATTATTATAAGTGTGTTTTTTTTAATTATAGAAAACGTTGTTATACTAAATACTTTTTATAAATACAGTTTTAATCTTTTTAAAATTTTTATAATTTATAATTTATAATTTATGATTTATATTAATATTATTATTCTAAAAAAATTTAAAATAAAAAAAACAAAAAAAAATGTTTGCATGGATCATAGGTTATTATAATTATTTCGTAAAATCAATTAACTGTATTATAATGTGATTTCAAATTTATTTATTATATTTAAAATTGAAATTATTATTGCATCACTTAGATTTACTAATTACTTTAATAACAACATTTACAACAATATAACTTAATTTTCATAATATTTTATTACATAATACTTTCACTATTTTATTGTTTTAATATATAAAATAAAACAAATATGTCTGTGCGTACACACGACTCAATATACTAGTTCTTATATAAAACTTTCCACGCATAACTTCTTCGTTTTCACTGATTTATTCATCGAGTATGATTCTATAAATGAAATAACACTGACATAGCTAATACTACATAGAGATGATTTTTAAAAGTCTGAGTTAATGGATTAGCATAAATAATTTTAAAGTCTGCTATTCGTGTCATGTAAATTTGACATCATAAACTAATTAACATAAATTTGTGTTCAGGTCTTTTATCGAGTCAAATATGTATTCTGTTATAGTGAATTAAAATGACATCCTTAAATCCATATTTTATTTAAAAAGAGTCAATATATATATATATATATATATATATATATATATATATATATATATATATATATATATATATATATGTTGGGTATAAGGCTCCCTTTCTATGTGGAGAAAAGGCCCAAAATTTGAGAAGTTCATGTCTCAT
>Ga0209589_1005134_pt1 | contig 22340 bp, 10 predicted proteins | sample CowpeawhiteBW_FD_187525 | JGI IMG/M metagenome (GOLD analysis project Ga0209589, IMG submission 187525) | Root nodule microbial communities of legume samples collected from California USA - Cow pea white BW (SPAdes) (version 2) | ecosystem: Host-associated > Plants > Roots > Nodule | place: USA...
TGTTTGTGTGTGGCGATGATCGTGTAATTCGTTACACGGGAGCAGATGTTGATACAGGTGGTGCTGAGGATGCTCAGATGGCGGAGTGAGGGCTAGCATGGGAATAGTGCTAGGGTTTTGCTAAATTGTAATTTATGTTTTAAATACAAATTTTGGTAACTTGTAACCTTTTATGGATTCAATTATGAGTTTTGGCGCGCTATCTTAATAAATTGAAATTTTTCCGCGTTGGGATTTTTTATCGAGACGACTACGAATATAACTATTTTCTTTTATTATTTATTTTTAAGTAATATTCCCTAGGGATGTTACAAGGTCTCCCTTAGGCCGACCTCAACTTGATCATTTTACTTATTTTATGTCGAGGTCTCCTTCGGATCGACCTCAGCTTTATCATGTTATATTTTTACTTGTCCTATACTAGAATATGTGGACGGTTTATGACAACCTTTCATCCCAACAAGTTGAGGACTGTGTACCGTCCAGGGAATGGCCGACCTCAACATGCTCATCAAGATTCCGACTTGATAAATATTTATCATAAAACAACGAGTTTTAGTCATAGGCCGAGGTGACGAGCATTTGGGTCGAGGTGATGAGCACTTGGGCCGAGGTGGCCGAGGTGACGAGCAAATATCACTGGATTTTAGGAATAACCACCCACATGCGAGATTTCAGGAGAGAATAGTGGAGAAGTGGGTAGGTTGGTTAGCTAAAGATCTGGCATTAAAATAGTAGTTTAAAAACTGAAGGACTATATATATACATAAGGGATTAAGGAAAAAAGGGGGGTGAACTCAAGAGTGAGTGAGAGAGAGAGATAATTATTGTTCTGGTTTGTCATCATTCCTAGACTGGAACATATATATATATATATATATATATATATATATATATATATATATATATATATATATATATATATAAGGGTGCTATAATTTCTCATCTATTGAAGGAATGACAACTACACAGATTTTCTCACAGAGATAGTAATGCCTAAATTACAGCTAACACAATATTTGATTACATAATATTTGCTAATAGAATATTTGATATATCTTAACATCATATGATTGTAATTACTTAGAAACAAGTAACTACATACTTAGAAATGAGTAACTACATGTGTACGAAGAAATCATGACATCAATGCTTTCACGACAAGGGGTTCTTTCTTTTATATGGTTATCGTGATTCATGAAAGATATGTAGAGAAAGGGTAACTAGTATTAGATCTAAAGGAATGGTGACTTTTAATGTAACTTCAAGTGAAATTGCTTCTTTGTTACTTTTGGTGGAAAAACACCACATTCTACATTTTGCATGCATACCCCACTTTAATAAAGGGTTAAATATGTTTTTGATCCCTCAAGTTTCAGCGAAATTTGGAATTAGTCCCTCATCAAAACCTTTGACCAATTTAGTCATTCATCTTTCAAAATGCATGAATTTAGTCCTTATAACCAAATTTTGTTAAGTTTATCTGACGTATCAAGCGCATTTCATAATAGTATTTAAATTATTTACACTATTTGACACATTTTTGTTTCAATGTTAACTTAAATACTATCATGAAATGTGCTTGAAACGTCAGATAAATTTAACAAAATTTGGTTAAAAGGACTAAATTCACGCATTTTGAAAGATGAAAGACTAAATTGGTATAAAGTTTTGATGAGGGACTAATTTCAAAATTCACTGAAACTTGAGGGACCAAAAACATATTTAACCCTTTAATAAATTAGGAATCAAGTTGCAATCATACGAGTCCATGTATGGAAAGTCTTCCTTATAGAGGGTGAAATAAATGTGTCTCATTGAGAACAACAATACAAAAATGGGTACTCGTGGTTAACTTGAGGGGGAAGCATCATATAAGGATAAAGACCCACAAATCCATTATTTTAAGGTTTTGGGTTAAAGGTAGTATCAAATCTAATGTGTGGGTTAAACTCATGTCTTGTTGGTGTTGTATCTCCCAACATCTTCCCTCGAAAGACATCAATAATTAGAGACTAATTTAGAATCAATAATAATAAGTTACTAACTAATCTTTATAGCTAATATTTTAGAATCTATAGTTTACAAATCAATTATAATTTTTATTAATAATGTATATATTAAAATGTATATTAAACATGATAAATTTTGCATTTATAAATAAAAAAATACAAAAACATGGATCTAAGTCCGCCTATAACAAATTTGTTTGAATATTTTTTATTATCTTCTTTAATTTTCCCTTATTTAAAGATAAGAATGTTATGATAAAAGGAAAGTGACATCTAAGATGTAAAGTGAGTATAAGAATGATAGTTTTTTTATATTAAAGAAGAGTAGTTGGAGATAAGATAGTTATTTTAACCGTTTATGCAACCAAGCCAATTGTTTCATCCTAATTGATTAGCAAAAGCAAGCCTACTCCAAATACATTATTACAGGAGGAATGGAGGACAATGATTTTTGTATACATCAAATCAAATAACATCGAACCTGCAACCCCAAAGCATTTAAATAAAAATAATTTCGAATACAAGAAACTAAATGTGAAATTTTTTAGCTCTGGGGAAAAACCATGTTTTAAACTTTCCCCTGTATGCTTTTCTTCTGGCATTCAATGTCAATGTTTGACTCATCTTCTTCAAGGTAACATTCCTCCTTGCTCAACGAAACATACTCCACCTTTTCACCGTATATTCTAACCAAAACCAAGTAGAAACACATAGCGAAAATGGTGATTCCAATCAATAGCCAACTGAACTGAATGTTCACCAAAGCAACAGCACGATGACGAGCCTTATCGTCACTGCATGTGACCTTATATTCTTTAACGTGCGTGACGCACCCTTTGGATTGAAACCCTGGCGTATAAAGCAGAAACCCTGTAACTATAAGCCACACACCGAGGAAAACTATGTTCACGGAACGAACAAAGCCGAGCAAGAAGCTCTTAGGGTAGCCAATTCCCATGAGGGTGGTGATAATGGAAACAAGAATCAGAAGTTGCAAGAAGTAGTGGTATTGGTTTTCTGGTCCAATGTGATTTGAGGAGTGAAAGTGGATGAGGAGGTATTCTTGGGAAAAAGCTAAGGCTCCTAAGAGATGAGTTAACTCGTGTTGAGCTTTAGAGCATTTTGCATCAAGAACTAGGGCAAAGAAGGCATAGACCAAGAAGGACATGGCCATGGAGGAGTGTTCAAAGTTGTGGAGATGGTTGGTGGGAATGGTTCCATCAGGGTCAAATGGTTGGTGATGAACTGGAGAAATGAAAAGCTCCAAGGAGATGAAGATTGTGCTGCATGCCATCACAAAGTAGAGTTCTAAATATCTTGATTTTGTGGTGGGAAACCATAGGGTTGATGTGAAGGATTTGGAACTAAGTGCATGGAGCTTCACGTTGTTGAAGAGATGCCACAAACCAACTACAACAAAGCCAAAGCCAAAAACTTGATGTCCCTCCAACATAGTGTCTGTTTAGGTCAACACAAAAGACAAAGTTTAGGTTACATTATCTGGGTGAAATTACTAAGGAAAATGATTTTTTTTTTATTATCAATGATTGAATTATTCATCATTGAAAACAATAACAAAAATTTAGTTTTTTTTTTCTTATTTAAAATTAAAAATATATGATTGATTTCATTAAAATTAATGACATCTAATGAGTTTTCTAGAAAAAAATAAAATTTGAACACAAGGTAAAAGAGGTTATGAGTTCAGCTCCTCCGTCCAATAATATTTGAAATATATAAAGTTGGTTTGATGAGTTTAAAAGAAAGTACTTCCCTTTCCAACATTTACCGCAACTAAAATTTATATAGGAAAAATGGTGTATGATTTCAAGAACTTGTTATTAATTTTACTAATGTTACTTTGAGAGTAAAACTATACTTTTAACTTTGTTTTCACTAAAATATAAACATACTTACTTGGTAGGAGTTTTAATTAGCTGAAGTTCTTGCAGCAAGTAACTGAAGGAAAATGAAAAGAAGTAGTGAGTTCATATTCTAAGAAATGAAAACTAAATAATTAAGAAGCACTAACACAATAATGAGATGATCCTTTTATAGAGAGCTCTTATTGTGAAGGGTACACGACCTAAAACCTCCTTGCACAAGGCAAAAGGTTGGTGTGGTGAGTGACTTATAAGGCAAAAGGGTTGGCATTTTACGCCAAGCAAAGTTATAGGGCCAACTAAAAGTAGGGTTGTTAAGTTGCTTTTACATTAATATAATTGTATGATAATATAAACAACTATACCATTATGAAAAGTTGGGGTGTTATAAAGTGCTTTTCCTTAATTTAAATGTTAATTGTACCATTCTCGAAGTTGGGGTTGTTAAACTAAGGTGCTTTTCCATTAACAATATTGTTAAAAAAAATTCAGGCTTTGCACGTGGAAAAAATTCCTCCTAATTTAACTGCAAATATTTGTTTTACATAATATTTTTTTTTCACTTGTTATATTTTCCTTTGTTTTCTATTGATGTATTTGTTAATCTATGTACTATATCAACCGATCTCTTAATATTTTACATTTTTTAATTATACATTACCTTAGAAGTCATCAAAAATATTTATTTATTTTTTGGTCGGCACAAAACAGATAATTTCTTTATAAGTACAAAATAATGGTTACAGAATAACAGTAATATGATTTGATTCATGAACACACAAAACCTTAAAGTAATTGGTAAAAAGAGTGTAAATTAATATTACGTATTGTCATTTTTTTTCCAACTTCTATGGATAAAAAAATTATAATAGTATTCTTATTGATTCATTTCCACCACGAAATTTATATTGGTGCGCGTATAAGTAATGGCAATATCACGTCACTTGGGATGAGAGTCACTAAAAGTTTTTACGTCAAAAAGAGTCGTTGAAGGTGTGAAAGTTAGAAAGTAAAAGAGACAAAATAAAGGTCACGTGAGAAAATGAAAAAGACTTACAATGACAAAGGAATTTATCAATTTCAACATGTTTTTGTCAAAGAAAAATAATACTTTTGCATCTAAAAAAAATATGGGTTAAATATATTTTTTTTTCTTTAATTCTTAGTAAAAATTAAAATTAACCTCTCTTCGAAATCTTAGTTCAATTTAGTCCCTTAATTTTAAAAATACATAAATTTAGTCATTTTAACCAAATTTTGTTAAATTTATTTAACATTTCAAACAAGTTTCATGATAGCATTTGAGTTTTACTCTGTTTCACACATTTCCGTTTTAATATTAGTTGAGAAACACGTTTAAAAGACCAAATAAGTTTAATAAAATTTGGTTAAAATGATCAAAATTCACACATTGTAAAAGGTAAAAAACTAAAATGGTCAAAAATTTCAAAGAATGACTAATTATAATTTTTACTCAAAGCTAAGGGACCAAAAACATATTTAACCCAAAAAATATATAGTCGCTCACTTTAATAATATTAGAATTTTAAAATTAAAAAATAAAATATATAATTAAAATATTATTATTTTTAATTATTAAGTCAATCTTTTCTTTTGGTAAAAGATTACCACCTTTTGTTCAATCATGTTTAATGAAATTACAAACAACATTACAAGTAACTATATTGTCCCAATATAGTCTAATAGAGTGCGTGAATGTGTATTCAATATTTTGCAAGATAAATCTTATTCATAAAATCTCACAAATTCTACGTCCCAACACTATTATTTTTCTTTTGCAAATAATAATTCTTTTTAAGGTGTTGACTATAAATCAAAATATACATAATTGTAAGGTTTTGATCATGTGTGTGCTAAGTATTTCAATTTTGCTATATAAGTATTTATATCCCAATAAATTATCCCTGCAAATAGTTTGATTACTAGTTCCATTAGCTTCAAAACATTAGTGAAGCTCATAATTTGGTTACCTCGTTTTTTTTTTTTTTATTTCATTAAGCACAATAAACAATTCAAGTTTAATCTTCATCAAAAGAAAGAAATCAATGAAATCCACCTAAAGTTTGAATTTTATATGAACTTCACATATCAAAATGTATCACTATAAAAGCTTGAGGCATGGTGTTTAAAATTAATGGAAATTAAGTTTTAGACATTTTTTTCATAATCACAAATATCATAATGAAAGAAACATCATGTTTTCTAAATAAACCACGACATACCTTTTTAAATCCCAAATGAGGTATGGCCAAGTGCCAATGTCATAGCTAGATTTTTTTTTTCCTCTTGAAGTTATCAACAGTAAAAAAAACATTTTATTGATTATTAGACTTTTTATTATTGTAACGAAGATTTTTTATACTGATTAAAAAACTTTCTATAACAATTTTAAAATCTGTATAAATATAGTTGGTATAAAAAAGTTTTCATTTTTTATATCGATTAGAGAACCAATAAGAGTCTATAATCTATATCAATTTTGGTTATAATCAGCACAGAAAGTGTCACTTATGCCTTCATGCTTGTTTAATTAATTTGAATTAAGTTTGGATTACTATTTTAAATTTTATCGAGAAGATTTATATTTTTTGTTTCATTTTTTCTAACTTCTAAATTTTTAAACTTTCACTTTAATATTTTTCTTTTAACATTTCAATTTGGTGATGCAAATGAGCTCGAGTATCTATTGGGTACAAGCGCTTTGAGAAAGAATCGGTAGAGGATTAGGAAGAACGACAACAAAGAGATCAATAGTTTAATTTTTTTATGAGTATAGTTTTAAATTCTAAATTCAATTTTTTATATTTAGAACATTGTGTATTTTTTTCCAATATTATGTATTTTTTTTCAACATTATGTATTTTCTTTATTTATATTTACATTGTAATAGTTAATATTTTATCAAATCATTAAGAAAATTAATTTTGGTTAATATTTGTGTACTTTACAAATTTATATATTTTGTTTATTTTTTATTGTAAAAATAATTTCATTAAATTAATAAATTATAAATGTAGGTAGGTAATAATAAATAAAAGAGGTTTTAAACTTTCACAAAATAATAGTCACTAATAAAAGAGGTTAAAACCCTCCATAAAATAACCTCCGCAATATAAATATAATTTAGATACTAGGGGTTGCTCAAAACCTCCACAAATAATTTGTGACAAGTTTAACTGTGAAGGTTCAAAAAATCTCTGCAAATTAATTTGTAGAGGGTGAAAACCCCTGCAAATTGAAAAAAAAAAAAAACTCCACTAAAAATTATTTTTTTTGTAGTGATTTGTGTATCAGTTTGGTTAATAAAAAAAATAGAAAAATAGATTATTTACATTTGGAATGAGGAAAGTATAATTAGAAGCTGAGTCGTATACACTTAGAATGAATGAAAGTTTTAATGAGTTAATTGAAGCAAATTTAGTTAACAAAAATTATACTTTGACTCCTATTTTTGTTACTCTTATCATTTACTTTTTGACATAGTTTAGTGTGACCATTAATTCTTTCAAAAAAAAAGATAATAGTATAATAATCAATAATTCACATTAAGTCATACGTCAGGGATTAAATGGTGAAAGTCAAAAAATGGAAATCATAATATTATTGTTCTTTAGTTAATTCATAGTCTCTGATTATAGATTATAAAAATAATCAATGAAAAATTCAATTACAAAAAAGGTAGAAGATCAAACTGTCCTTTTATTTTTATTTACTTTTATATGTTTTTCTTTTATATTTTTAAAACCCCTTTTTTCTCTTTATTGTTTACATTTCTAACCCTTTCTACAAACTACAATAAATATTGTTCTAAGCGAAGTTCTTGTATCGAATCGTCTATAGATATTATCCTTTTTACATTAACATCTATTTGATAGTTATAATGATAACTAATCAAACATTACTACTCTTCTATCATGTTTACACTTTATGGATGGTTTTACTTTTGTTTATATTTAATTTTTTTTTTACTGAAACATTCTTGTCTTTTTCCCTTCTTTCCACTCTTTTCCTTAAGTTTCTTCTAAAAATCATTATAAATATCAAAATAATTTATAAGAAAAAAATTCTTTCAAAAGTGACACTGAAAAAGTTTAAAACAAATTATAACATCAAAAAGAAATAGCAAAGACCAACTCCACAACAAGACACTTGATAGGACAAACACATTGTTAAACAAAAAAAAAACTCGAATTAAACTAGAATTAAGACACTTACTTAAGCTAAATTAGGTCATATATATATATATATATATATATATATATATATATATATATATATAACTTACTGCAAACAGTAAATGTTTTATTTTTCATTTTCTTTTGCATTTGTTCTCTTTTACGTTTTCTTCTTTTTTTTTCCCACAAAAATTCTACTTCATCAAATTGACATGAAAATATAAATTTTATTAACAAGTTGTTGATGCCAAATGATGATGATGACGAAACAAGTTTAATTGAGTTTGATTTAAATATTCTCTCTCCAATTACTGGGGTTGGTTTACATTGCGTAGTAGAGTTTATTTTTCAACAAGTGGTTTAATTTGGTGACCTATTCAAAATCAAGTGTCATATAATTTGTAATTTGTAGCCCCTTAAACAATTATATCATCATTAGAACTATTACAAACCTTATTAGGATCATTCATAGGTATTATACCAAAGTAGTAGTTGCTTCAATAATATTAAATTCTTTATTTATTTCAGCAATAATAATTGGTGGCATCATCTTATTATTCTTCTTTTAAGGACCACAACTATGATCCTACTATTATGGATATATCCGACTATCAAAACAACGATTATTAACCTAATAATTTCATTGCAATGATGCACTGAAAAAATGTTGAAACTAATGTATTCGTGTCAAGGTTGTATATAACACAAATAGGTTTGTGTTTTGAATATGTATTCCTGCTATAGTCAATAATTAAAAAACTCAAAAATAGGTAATGAATACAAGAAACAGAAAATGTCACAGCTTTGAATACATTTTTAAATTTCTTTAGTATTGATAACTTACAAAGAATATATCAATTGAGAGCATTTTAGATACATTTTTTTTTAATTTCAATTCTGTATTTTATTTTAATTTAGATATCTTTCTCATATCTCATAAATGGTTCAAAAATGTCAATTTCTAATTATTTTTTGGATACCATGTGTTGTGCACACATCGAATCTTTCCTTTAATAACACATGTTCAAACAAATACGGAAGAAAATATGTCATTTATAGTTAATGTAGTTGGATTACTAAAATTGTTGATGATATTTCATTTATTTGGAACTTATCATGAACTACTTGGTGATATTGACCATTTTTAATGATTTCTCACTTGTGGAAGTTGATTATTATTATTATTATGGATACACATTTAACATTTTTCATCGTTATAGTGACGATGAGATAAATTAAATTTTTGAAAAATTCTTTGCAATTCATGAATATCAACACTAAATGGCGTTCTTATGCACGTGACTATTTGAGTAAAGTCCAAATTTTTAAAGGCTTTTGTTTTGAATGATGTATGGTGGAAAAAATTGAATAAGCTTTGATTGAGCTTATACATGCTTAGAGTTGGTGATAACTTTGAATCTTAGGTAAGTTTATCCTATGAATACTTATTTCTTTTTTTTAATAATTTTTTTTTTGTAAATAGTTAGAAAACTACTGTTTTTTATAATGTAATTTTTTTTTCTCGATCTATATTTATACATATTATTGTGAATAATGGCTTTAAGAGACTTCAAATAAGACTACATGAGAATAGATATATTTTTAGGGAAAGGAATAGAATATTGCTTAATAATATTTGAATAGTTGGAATATTTAATTAATTTGTTTGTCAAGTTATATATATTTATATTTTAATCTTTAACTATTATCTTTATAAGAATATTTTGAGAATTTGGTGAATACTTTGATTTCACTGTTATAAAACAATAACTTAAGTCAATTTATTCTTATTATAATGCAATAAATATATGAAATAAATTGCAAAAAATATATATTTGTAAGTGAATTAACCCACTAACCCGTGGTAGATCGGATCGATTGTAATTTCTAACTCATCAAAAAGTGAGACAGGTTAAATCACTTTGACATCCCATCACATAAAGGAAGATGGAAAAATTGTTTGGAGACATGTAATCAAATGGAGTTTAAGTATTGATAACTTATCTTCATTGAGTTTAGGCAATAAGATTCATTCTAGAAGGTATGATACTATCAGTGTATTTAGATTATTGTTTGAACACTCAAAAGTCACTTAAAGAACAAAGTCACGTTCATTTGTTTGACAATTTTTTTTTTGAAGTTTCATTGTTTATTAAATAGATTCAAAGTTTGGTTTCATTCAGATAAACACTCTTGATATTTTTTTTTTGTTGGATGATGTTTCAATTTAATTCAACCAAATTTAATTTTTTCAAGAGTAATTCAAACATACTCTATGTCATCAAAGATTCTGAATTATACATTCTAGAATGTAAAATAAAAAAAATATTTTAAATTGTACAATCTAAAATATAAAATAAAAATTATATTTTGAATTGTGTAATTTAGATATAACTTTTTTTTTATTTCAAATTGTGAAAATTCGAAATATAATTTTTTACATTCTGAATTATGCTTTCCGAAATATTTTTGAATTATATTATTCAGATTTCGAAAAAGATGGGATAAAATAGGAATTTTAAAAATATATGAAGGTGCAAGAAGAAATTATGGAAGTATAAAAAGAAATGTCTAAAAAATAGAGACCCATCAAAACTTGAGATTCTCACCAAAACTAAGGAAGTATTTTAAGTCATAACTGACATACTCAATTGAACATTAAACATTAATAGTTAAGGTGACAAATTTAATTTAATTCTAATTTCAATGAAATGTGAATTTCATAATTCTAATATATATTATATTAATGTCTTAGTATATTTATCCATTCATATCTTATATCAAAAGCTAGCTCGAATATCTTAATTACATAAATTAATGCACATTTAATCTTATATTAATGTAAATCTGCGGATCTTATCTTTCAATCATATTTTATTTTAATGTGCAAGGAAACAAAACATTTTTTTAAGAAAATTTGAGAAAAAATTATGATTAATTATAATATAAATAACACACATTTGTTGTGTATTAAAAGAAATGTATAAGAAGAATTTTTTCCTGAAAAAAAAAAATAGTGAAAAGCAAAAGGGTAAAATAGGATACATAATAAAGGCGCCATCGAGCTAACCGTTGGTTTCTCAAAATTCCATGTTTGACTGGGCAAAACCACACAGACAGAAACGGAAAATACTTATAGCCTCTCCGTTAGTTATAGTCGCTTTGCCAAATCCCAATTCCACCCTCACTCTCGCGCCCAATTCGCCTTCTCTTTCTTTCTCCCTCTCATTTTTTTTTTTTTTTCATTCCCGAGCTTCGATCAAGTCTCAACGTCACTTCACGCTGCGTTCATCGGCGCCGAGGTATCCATTTCTTACCATTCTTTTTTTCTTGAATCTCACGTCACCGAAACAATTCCGATTTCTTCACCGCGATCATTTTTTTTTGCCTTCGTGTAATGTATGCATGAGAGTGTTTCCGTTTTTGATGCGATGAAACTATCTCTGCTGTGTTGATTTGCTCTCGCAATGTGTGAGGGATTCGAGCTGATTTCAGATAATGTGAGTGAATAATCATAACCAGCTAGCGAGTTTCAAGTAGTGTAGGTGATTGAGAACGCATTTCTTAGTTACTAAGTTAAGCCGGCACTTTTTAACGGTTTTATTTTGACGAAATTTTGTGGTGGTGTTTGTTTTTAGTTTTGTAATTTAATGTTTATCGATTGCAAGTATTATACTATATATTTTTCTAATCTCTTGATATCGGTTATTGGTTTCCTTGTCTAATTTAAACTTTTTGATTGGATAATTTTTTAGTTGTGTTATTTTCAGGTGGATTGCTGGTTTAGTTATTTGAATGAGTATTTATTAGCTTCTTTGGTGATAGTATAATGGAGGAAGAGGAAGAACCAAAAGAGACAAAAATATCTGATAATGGATTGCATGGTCATAGAGTGAATAGTTTAAAATATTCGTCTGGGGTGTACTCAACAGAGGGTAATCTTTACCCAGTTCCTGACATGTCGCATGATCGTCTTATTTCTAGCCCTGGGTCAGAGGGGCATTTTGGTCACACCGACAAGGAGTATCCTCCATCAGTTAATTTTGGTTCGCCTACATATTCTTCTGTTAGTTCTCCACAAAAGTCTTGGGAAAAAAATGCAGGGCAAAATTCGTCTGCAGAATTATTGCATTTAATTGATTCTGCTATAATGGGGAAACCTGAAGGTATGGAGAAACTGAAGAATATTGCAAGCGGAGTAGAGAGTTTTGGGAATGGTGAAGAAATGGACAGCGTGTCTTTCTTAATAGTAGATTCACTTCTTGCAACAATGGGCGGTGTCGAAAGTTTTGAAGAGGACGGTGATAATCCTCCTAGTGTAATGCTGAACTCTCGGGCAGCTATTGTGTCAGGTGAACTGATTCCCTGGCTTCCTTACGTTGGTGATTCTGATGTTGTCATGTCACCTAGGACACGAATGGTAAGGGGACTTCTTGCTATATTAAGGGCGTGCACCAGAAACAGAGCAATGTGCTCAATGGCTGGTCTTTTAGGAGTACTGTTGAGAACAGCAGAAAAAATTTTCACTGTAGACGTTGGCTTAAATGGGCAAATAAGGTGGGATGGAACTCCGTTGTGCCGCTGCATACAATACTTGGCTGGGCATTCTCTTACTGTTAGTGATCTTCGTAGATGGTTTCAAGTCATTCCAAGAACACTCACCACAATTTGGGCTTCACGCTTGATGCTTGCATTGGAAAAAGCAATCAGTGAAAAGGAATCTAGTGGACCAGCTTGCACTTTTGAGTTTGATGGGGAAAGTTCTGGTTTGCTGGGTCCAGGTGAGGGTCGCTGGCCATTTATCCACGGGTATGCATTTGCAACATGGATCTACATTGAATCATTTGCTGACGCACTAAATACAGCAACAGTTGCCGCTGCAATTGCTGCGGCTGCATTTGCTAAATCAGGTAAGTCATCAGCTATGTCAGCTGCTGCAGCAGCTAGTGCTCTTGCTGGTGAAGGTACGGCACACATGCCACGTTTATTCAGTTTTTTATCTGCTGATAATCAGGGTATAGAGGCTTACTTTCATGCTCAGTTTTTGGTTGTTGAAATTGGTTGTGGAAAGGCAAAGAAATCTGCTTTACATTTTACTTATGCATTTAGACCACAATGCTGGTACTTCATTGGTCTTGAACATACAAGCAAAACTGGTATCCTTGGGAATGCAGAAAATGAAATTAGATTGTATGTAGATGGGTCTTTACACGAAGTTCGTCCTTTTGAGTTCCCCAGGATTTCCAAACCCCTTGCATTTTGCTGCATAGGAACTAACCCTCCTCCTACTATGGCTGGTTTGCAACGGCGACGCCGTCAGTGCCCGTTGTTTGCGGAGATGGGGCCTGTGTACATCTTCAAGGAACCAATTGGCCCTGAAAGGATGGCACGCTTGGCTACTAGAGGAGGGGATGTAGTACCTTCTTTTGGCAATGGAGCAGGACTACCATGGCTTGCAACAAATGCCCATGTGCAGAGCAAGGCAGACGAAAGTGTTCTTTTGGATGCAGAAATTGGAGATTTCATTCACCTACTCTATCATCCTAGTTTGCTCAGTGGGCGTTTCTGTCCAGATGCTTCACCTTCTGGTGCTGCAGGTCAGATAATTTCTGGGTGTTGATTTTACGGTAATATATAAAATTTTCTGCTACTGCTTAAGTATGTTATTTTTTATGAAAAAAACGCTTGATAAATAATCTAATTGTTATTAATAGGATATTAAATGCTCAACTATAAGTTATTAAAAGGTTCCAGACGTGGTAATGTTTCTCTTTTGCCATCTCTCAATCTTAAAGATGTCCTTTATGTTTCAAACCTTTCTAATAATCTTATTTCCGTTCAAAAACTTACTTGTGATCTAAAGTGTTCTCTAACCTTATTTTCCACCCCTGACCTAAAGTGTACTTATACCATCTCAAAGTTAGAAGAAAATAATTTCTCTCTATTCAGCCACATTATATACATGTATTAATTGGATAATTTAGGAAGCAAACACATCCTATTCTATGAAACAAATGCTTGAGATTGCGGGATTGATACGCTAGTGATATAACCAAAGTATAGAATTAAATCCGATAGAAATAAAATCTAAAAGTTCCTAAAATATTCCGAGAGACTAAAATCTTAAACTTCCTAAAATATCTCGAGAGGGAAGGACTAGAAACATTGACGAACATAATTGAAGAATTAAGACTATTAACAAAATTTCTAGGGACTAAATAGGAGAGGTGAGAATTGGTTGTTGTAAGTAGGAGATGGAACCAAAAAATAGGGATTTTCTACAGCTATGGATTTTCAAGCTCATGATGAAAGGTGTGATATTTCTGAAATGCTAAATTTATGGAAGTGTGATATTTTTCATTGATTTTTCTTTTGGAAGGCCAAACATATTTTTCATTGATTTAAATGAATTGGATGCATTGTATTATATGATACATAGCTCAGATACATGATACCGATAATAAACCTAACTGGAGATGATATAACTGTCTAACAAGTGAGTGGGAAAGAAGGATATATAACAATTTAGGTCATGAATGGGAAATGGGAAAGAAGGTTATCAAACTAGAAGGGTTGTATTGTTTTAAGAACTTGGGAATTAAAGATAGTATGAGTACACAAATAGGACCTCTAGTCTCCAATCTTGCACTACTTTTGAGATCTCTCAAATTTGGCTTCTCTACCGGCATCTAAGGCATCCTTCCTTTTCTGTTTTAAAGTCCATGTTCCCTTCCTTATTGCAAAGAGTCTGTTTAGTAATTTAAATGCGAGGTGTTTCAACTTGCAAAATACCATCATACCACATATCATTCCAATAATATAAAGAGTGTCCATTCTTTTGATTTAATTGACTTTGACATTTGGGGGCCTACACCAAACAATGTATATCTGGTGCTAAATGATTTGTCATGTTTATTGTTGATTGTACTTGTGTTACATGGATTTTCCTCATGAAAGAAAAATCTGAAGTTTTTACTTTATATGTCGAATTCTTCCATATGGTAAAAATACAAGTTGAAAAGTTAACCAAACATTTACGTTCTGATAATGAGAGGGAATATATAAATAATGACATGTCTAAATTCCTTTCCAAAAATGGTGTTTTCATGAATTTACTTGTGTGGATACACTACAACAAAATGACATTACTAAAAGAAAAAATAGGCATCTTTTTGAGGTGATACAGACACTTCTTTTCCAAATGTATGTCCCTAAATATTATTGGGAGAGACTGTCGTTACTACTGTCTATCTTATCAAGCGTTCCCCTTCGAGTCCTAGATGGTCTAAGCCACATTGGGTTCATGTCTTCCTTCTTTCCATCTATTCGTTTTCTTTCTTGTCTTCATAGTCAGGTGTTTGGATGTGTTGTGTTTGTCCATATTCATAATCAGTTCTGTGGAAGGTTAGATCCTAGAGCTATTAAATGCATACCCTTTGTTTATGCATCTAATAAAAAGGGATATCGTTGTTACCATCCTCCAAGTCAAAAGTTTTTTTTTATCTCCATGGATATCACTCTTTTAATGAAACTAAATCTTTTTACAAACGTCCTCAGTTTCAGGGCGAGAGTTGTTTTGAAGCTAGGTCTTCTAAATGTCTTGAGACATCTTTTGTCCCTTTCTTACAAGAACCATCTCATACTACTTTTGGTACCCTTGATACTTCTCCCGGCACATCTCGTATGGATATCTCTGAAGTTGCTCCTAACAAAGGCGTCTTTGTTTCCGATTTAAGGTCAACTTCAGAAATTAGTCATGTTTCTAAAGTTGCTCCTAATAAGGGCATCTTTGTTCCCGAGTCACGGGCAGTTCCAAAAATTAATCATCCAGAGAATATCTTCTGTATACAATGCAAGAGGAGACAAAAGCATCCTAACCCGATCCAAGAACACCACCAATCATCTAACTTGGGTGTAAGTGCTCCTTCTTCTAACACCCTTGAACCTTTAAAAAATTCCTTGAATTTTAATTGTTGACTTGACCAAGAGGACTTTCCCATTGGTTTGAGAAAAGCAACTCAGTCGTGTACCAAGTATCCTATTTCTCATTTTATGACTAGTAAAAACCCATCTATGTTGCCCTAGAGTTTCCTTTCTGCCATTTACGTAATTAGAGTCCCTACTTCAGTTCAAGAAGTATCGAAGGATGAGAATTGGGTTGATGCCATGAATGAAGAGATGATTGCGTTAGAGAAGAATCAACATGGGAAATTCTTAATAGACCACAAGATAAAAGGACAATAGGAAGCAAATGGTTTTATAATGTAAAATATAAATATGATGGCACATTGGAACGTTACAAAGCAAGGTTTTTTGCTTAAGGATTTACTGAAACTTATAGTGTCGATTATGAGGGGACATTTGATCCAGTGGCAAAAATGAACACCTTTAGAATTATTCTCTCATTAGCAACTTATTTGGTTTGAGAATTCCAACAACTTGATGTGAAAAATGCTTTCTTTCATGGACAATTAGAGGAAGAAGTCTACATGAACATTCCTCTAGATTTTAGGCCTATTGAAGAAGGGAATAAAGTATGTAGGTAGAAAAAAGCCTTGTACAGACTCATGCAATCACCTCGTGCTTGGTTTGGTAGACTCACTCAAGTTATGATCTCCATGGAGTATCAACAAAAGTCAAGGAGAGGGTACCCTATTCATCAAACATTCCTTAAAAGGAGAACTTACTCTACTCTTGGTCTATGTTGATGATATGATTATTGCAGAAGATGATGAACATGAGAAACAAATCTTGAAAGAAAAGGTTGCTGCTCAATTTGAAATGAAGGATATAGGAAAATGAAGTACTTCCTAGGGATAGAAGTATCTTACTCAAAGAAAGAAATCTTTATCTCCCAAAGAAAGTATGTTCTTAATCTTCTCATAGAAAGAGTTAAGATTGACTATAAGACCAATGAAGTTCCTATAGGACAAAATCATGGAATTGAGAGTGATAAAGGTAGTTCTACTGTGAATAAAGGCTAATATCAAAGACTTGTTGAGAAGCTCATTTACTTAGCTCACACCAAACTTGACATAGTCTATGTTGTGAGTGTAGTTAGTCGGTTCATGCATGATCCTAGGAAGACACATTTACAAGTTGTAAAGAAAATCCTTCAATATTTGAAGAAAAGTTTAGGAAGGGGATTATTGTTCAAGAGGAGTGAAAAAATAAGAATGGAAGTGTATCCTGATGTAGATTATCCAGGGTCTATATATAGTTGTTTTTAGTATAAAAAGTGAACATTAACACTTCTAAGAAAACCATTTTATTGGAAGATAATGTAATTTCATATTTATTTAGAGAACCATGCCCATGAAAATACAGAATATTCTACCATGCAATATTATTTGAGTCATCGAGTAAGTAACATTGTAGATTTCTTTTGTGTAACTTATGCTTAGCTGGCCAGGCATGATATAACTGTTTCTTGTGCTTGATTAGCTGAATTCAGTTTCTTTATCCGTTATGTGGTCTGATTTACGAATTAACTACAGATTAGTAGGTGTTACAATTTAGTCTCTTTCTTTCTATTCTCTTCCCTTTCTCATTATTTTTAGTTTTAGTGTAGACGAATCCCCATGAGGTCGCCGGTTCTTTCCATCTCTCGTCAGTTCTTAATTTTGACATCACTGATTATTTGTAGGATATTCCATGGCTTGTTCTTAGGAAGTCCAACAACAACAACAGCCAAGTCTTTTTGAACAGTTACATGGATTAAATGACGTCCCAATATCATGTCATAAATCATGTCTATAGACAAAGTATCGGTATTTAAATCCTTCTAAGAAAACAACTTTGTGTACAATATTTTAGCATTTAAAATACAGATCATTAAGTTTAGTGAAATAATTACATGTATTTCAGACCATGATAAAATTTCTTTTATCAAGGTATGTAAAATATGCACTGCTGTACTTGTTATGGTTGGTTCCTTTATTGTGATTCAGGAGTGCTTCGACGCCCAGCAGAGGTTCTAGGGCAAGTCCATGTTGCTACACGAATTCGACCTGTGGATGCTTTGTGGGCATTGGCTTACGGTGGTCCATTATCTTTGCTTCCCTTAGCAATTAGCAATGTACACGAGGATACTCTAGAACCACGGAAGGGGAATATTTCTGTGTCTGAAGCCACTTCATGTCTTGCTGGTCCAATATTTCGAATTATATCAATGGCCATCCAATATCCGAGGAACAATGAGGAGTTGGCTCGTTGCAAAGGACCTGAGATTCTTTCGAAGATTTTAAACCACCTTCTCGAAACCCTGGCCTCACTTTGTGAAGGAACATATGATGGTGTAGGTGATGAGGAACTTGTTGTTGCAGTTGTCTCACTTTGTCTATCTCAAAATATCAACCATACTCTCAAAGTGCGTCTCTTCACCACACTGTTGCTGGATTTAAAAATTTGGAGTTTATGTAGTTATGGCATACAAAAGAAGCTTCTATCATCACTTGCCGACATGGTTTTCACTGAGTCGGTAGCGATGCGAGAGGCCAATGCCATTCAAATGCTTCTTGATGGCTGTAGAAGAAGCTATTGGACTGTTCCAGAAAAGGATTCAGTAAATAACTTTTATCTAACTGGATCAACAAGACCGATTGGTGAGGTCAATGCTTTGGTTGACGAGCTCTTAGTGGTAATTGAGCTTCTAATAGTGGCAGCATCTCCTACATTGGCATCAGATGATGTTCGATGTTTACTTGGGTTCATAATTGACTGTCGACAACCTGGTCAGGTAAGAAATATGTTAATATGAAGCTCGCAACATCTTATAATTCATGTTTCTTATAATAAAATATTCTGATGTCACGATTCTGCAGTTCGTGTCATATAATACAGAAATACTGTACTATAAAATAACATCCTTTTAGGCCATTCTTGTTGAGGTTATCCGTATTCCGAAAGGCTTTCCTAGTTTATTTCATGCTTCCGATGGGTTCTTCTTATAGTTTTTACCTTTGGTTTTATGTTTTAAGATATTTTAGTAACTTTTTTTATACTCTGTTTTCATTTTTGCTTTCTATTTTTAAAACTTTATGCAGAAAAAGCAACTTATAGATTATTTTTTTAAATATTTATTTATTTCAAAGATAGTTTGTGACTTTATGAAAAGAAAACGATCTTTGTTATTATTGATTGATCAAAATTACACTGGACTTGGCAGAAATTGGGTGCAGAAATCTTACCAAACCTTGATTAGTTGTTCTGTCATAAGTATGAGAGAAGTCTTTAGTCGTTCTGTCAATAGAGCCATCTACCATTTACTTGATGGTAAAACTTGAAGAGGATCAATATCAACAAGAGAAGATTTTTATTTAATTCAATAGCATAAAAGAGAATATCACCATGTATATACAGGAAGACCAATCTCGAAAGTAAATATTAGAAAGAAATTTCTAGAATCTTTTACAGCTTCTAAGCTTTTAACAGTACATTTAATATCCTAATGTAGCTCATAAACTATATTATTTTCTGAACGATTTTTCTTTAATAAAGTGTTATGTATTTGTGTGGGATTGGTCATGTACCATAGCTTGGAAATCTTGTATTTATTTCTTATTAGTCCATGTTCAGTTAATAAAGAAATCACACAATATCTTTCTAGAAGCCTAATGATGAGGAAGAGGGAGAATATTCTCCTATCATTACAAAATCATCAAAAATCTGCATTCTTTCCCCTTCAAGTGTGAAGTGGTTCCCACTCAAATCCAAAATGCTCTGCTTTTCCACTTCGAAGCAAAATTAGGGGTGTGGTGAGTACACTCCCTTGGGCTAAATTCCTCCTTGGCCTCCATTTCTCTAGAAGGTGACAACCTCAAAAAGGGAAGTGCCACTAGCAACCCTAGAAAACACAAGAAACAAACATGGGTCTCTTTATTCAAGACAAAAACTAAACAAACTTGAAGAAAGGTGAAGAAACCTCCCTCCTAATCATGCTTATTTTCCCTAAGCACTTTCCTCTATCTTTGGTAGGGGCCAGGTGCTCATTAATTAATGTGGGTGGAGCCGAACATTACTTGGACATAAAAACTAAATGTTCAAAAGATTTATAGACATACTCAAGGACTATAATGTGCAAGGCCGATGTATGATTTTCTGGTGGACTCAAACCGTGAATTTTTGTTATAGCTAAAAGAAAGTGTTCATTAGCATCACTATGCTATGAAAACAATCCCAACTAGGTTCACACAACATTACAACATTAACCATTTGCAGCATACTTAGATATTATTAAAAGAGAGAAAAACATATATAAGATGAGGGATTTGAACCAAACCCATTAACAAAATCTAAACAAACCTATTAAAAGGTAAATGATATTGTCCTTGAAGAGACCAATACTAATAAAAGAAGGCATAACATCCCACCAACTATTAAAATGATATTTAATACCTTGTGCTCCAAGTAAGTCAAAACATCTTTTACCCTCTTTACATATATGTGAAACTTTCCTCAAGAGCCATACAATTTAACCATCCATTCAAAAGTCTCTAAGGAACAACAATAAATGTTGTAAATGCATGAACGAGACTGAGAGTGGTACTATCACTTTCAATCCACACCGTTAGAGTGAATACTTAGTTATATTTTGCATGTAGTGTGTTATAGTTGTTAGCAATTACTATTATTATGGACTAGACTTTAAGTCTAACTCAACCTTACAAAACTGGCTTTTAAGGTGAGGTTTGTACCCATTATATATTGTAAATTGACCTTATCTCTAGTCAATGTGGGCTTCCAACACACTCCCTCACGTCAAGACATTAATGGGTGGTCCGCTAGTGGGTGAAACAATAGATCCAACAAACAACAAACTTTGCTAGGATAGGCTCTAACATGGTTCTGATACCATGTTACATTTGTTAGCAAGTTGTCCTAAAGTATGAGATGAAGTGGGTCCTAAATGTTAGGTTTTACAGAGGGGGTTTCACCGGGGAGAACAACACCAATGAGACCTGAGCCCAACCACATAAGATACTGACACCACTCTCAACCCAAAACCTTAAGGCAATGGGTTTATGGGCCTTGATCCTTATATGGTGCTCTACTTTCTCAATTCTGGTCAATGTGGGACTTAGACTCACACTTGGATTCCTAACATTCTCCCCCTCAAGGGTGAGTCCCTTCAACCACATTGGTACACTCCCCTTCCAGCGGAAGCATTCCCAACCACACGAGTACCCCTTCTCGTACCCCTTCTCGTACCGCCGTTCATCTTAACGGGACACGCTTACCTGGAACCCTTGCCAGGAAGACTTTCGATACAGGGACCATACTGTACTCGTCTGAGCCGGTTTCAACCATTGGCTCTGATACCACTTGTTCGGTTTTACAGAGGGGGTTTCACCGGGGAGAACAACACCAATGAGACCTGAGCCCAACCACATAAGACATTGACACCACTCTCAAGCTTTGGGTTGAGAGTGGTGTCAGTATCTTATGTGGTTGGGCTCAGGTCTCATTGGTGTTGTTCTCCCCGGTGAAACCCCCTCTGTAAAACCTAACAAGTGGTATCAGAGCCGATGGTTAATACCGGCTCAGACGAGTGCAGTACCAGTATGGTCCTAGTATCGAAAGTCTTCCTGGCAAGAGTCCCAGGTAAGGGTTCCAGGTAAGCGTGTCCCGTTAAGAAAAAACGGCGGTACAGAAAAGGGCAGAATAGGAGTACTCGTGGTTGGGAAGTCCCACATTGACCAGAATTGAGAAAGTAGAGCACCATATAAGGATAAAGACCCATAAACCCATTGCCTTAAGGTTTTGGGTTGAGAGTGGTATCAATGTCTTATGTGGTTGGGCTCAGGTCTCATTGGTGTTGTTCTCCCCGGTGAAACCCCCTCTGTAAAACTTAACACTAAATCAGGTGGTTGCGAGGAAGCAACTTGGGCAATTGCAGCAGATCGAAAAGGACGACCATGTAAGACATAACACCTGTCAATTTGTGACCAAGCTTGTGACAATGTTCATACTTATGACGTCCTTTGCTTGGCTTGGGAAGGCAATTGCAATCATACACAGATAATATTCTTATAGTTTTTAATTTTGTTTAGTTATTGTATCTTGTTTTTATTACTAGCATCTCCCTAGAATACTTTGTTCTTGTTTCCAAAATTATCCAACAAATGGATGTATATATATATATATATACATATATATATATATATACATATATGTATATATGTATATATGTATGTATATATGTATATATATATATATGTATATGTATATACATATATATGTATACATAT